>Ga0187844_10000011_pt1 | contig 112638 bp, 103 predicted proteins | sample SpaLakP09_SKY_50_FD_134517 | JGI IMG/M metagenome (GOLD analysis project Ga0187844, IMG submission 134517) | Oligotrophic lake water microbial communities from Sparkling Lake, Wisconsin, USA - SP09_SKY_50 | ecosystem: Environmental > Aquatic > Freshwater > Lake | place: USA: Sparkling Lake...
ATCGGTTGTGCGCCCGGAGCCGCGTGTCAGGACACCGGTGGTGGCCGCGGCACTGGGGGCCGCCATCCTGCTGGCCTTCGCTGCTGTGTACGGATGGCGTTACCTGACGCGGCCGGCGCCGGCGCCGCTGCTGCCGCCCGTGGTCATCGTGCCGAAGGTCGTCCAGCCCGCGCCCATTGTCGTCCCCGCGCCGGCGGTGGTTGCGGCGCCGGTCGTGGTGGGGGCGCCGGCGACGGAGCCCGAGCCCGCGGTCATGCCGGAACCTGTCAAGGCTGTCCCCAAGGCGCCGCGTGCGCCCGCCATGGTGAAGCCGAAGGCGGTGGCTATCGTTGCGGCGCCGGTCCCGGCCGGCAAGCAGGCGAGCGCGCCACCATCGGCGGAAGGCCAGTACCGCGCGGCCATCGGCCAGTTGCAGGGCGGGCGCGTCAGCGAAGCGATCGACACACTGGAGCGCGCGCTGAAAGCCGATCCGCGCCATGAAGCGGCGCGCCAGACCCTGGTGGGCTTGCTGATTGAAGCAGGGCGGCCGGACGAGGCGATGAGCTTGCTGCGCGATGGCCTGGCGCTCGATGTGCGCCAGCCGTCGCTGGCCATGCTGCTGGCGCGGATGCAAATTGAACGTGGCGCGTCCGGCGTGGAGACGCTGACGAAGTCCTTGCCGGCGGCCACCGGCAATGCCGATTATCACGCCTTGCTGGCCGGCGCCTTGCAGCGCGACCTGCGGCATGCCGAAGCGGCCGAACAGTACATGGCCGCGCTGCGCAAGGCGCCGCAGAACGGCGTCTGGCTGATGGGGCTGGGGATTTCGCTGCAGGCGGAAAAACGCGACGGCGAAGCCGTGGAAGCGTTCGAACGGGCCGTCCAGTCGGGCGGCCTGAATGCTCAGCTGCTTAGTTTCGTGGAACGAAAGCTGCAGCAGCTGAGGAAGTGATTTACAGCGGCTTGCGGCGGCGGGTGGCCAACAGGGCCGCGATGCCGAAGCCGAACAAAGCCAGCGATGCCGGTTCAGGAATCCCGACTTCACGGGCCGTGCCCTGGACACCGACGGTGAAACCGTTCCAGTATTCGTTCGATGTGCTCAGCCACGTGACCGAATTGAAGGCGCCGCGGAACTGCAGGGCGCCATGCGGCTCGCCGCCGGTGCTGTTCAGGCGGTACTGGAATACGCCGCCGCCCATGTCGACCACGACCTTGGTCGCGCCGCCGCAACCCCAGTAGCCGCAGGCATTGCCATCCACGCCACCGAGACTGAGCAGGTCGAAATCGCGATCGAAGGCGTAGCCGTTGCCGTTCAGGCTGGCAAAGGCAAACACCGGATTGGCGATGGCTTCGGAAAACGTCAGGGTCTGGGTGCCCAGGTAGCGCAGCGCGATGATGTCGGTGCCGGTGGGACGGTTGTCGACCGCCGTGCTGGTGTAAGGGGAGGTCGGGCCGCTGCCGCCGGTCCAGTAATCGATGCCGCCGGACGTCTGGTAGAAGCCGACGCCGATCGGATTGGTATAGGTGACACCGATGGTTGCGGTGTTGGTCGTGATGGTGCCATTGCCCTGGAAGCCGGACTGGGCTGTATTGCCACCGGTCCAGTCAGTCCAGAAGATAGGCGCTGCGCTGGCGCTGGCGCCAACCATGGCCAGGACTGCCGTTGCAAGGATTTTTTTCACCAGATTGTTCGTCATTTTTTGCTCTCCTGATAACCCTATTGTCTGCGCCGCATTATGTACCGGGCGTCAATACAAATGTTAAGCAAGGAGCATGCCGCTGTAAATACTTCTGAAAAATCAAAGGCTTGAAAACGGCATCGGCCGTTCAACAGGAAGAGTGTAAAGACTGCCGACACTTTACAGGCTGGCGCGCTCGCCCCAGACCTGCTTCATGGTGAAGCGCAGCCTGGCATGGTCCTCGTGCAAGGCTTCGCCGATGGCGCAGCCGTCGTCCTGCGTCGAGTGCTCTTGCGCCATTTGCAGCCCGTCGCGGCTGCGCAAGGCATGCACGGCCTGGATGCCCTGGGCATCCTGGCGCCGCGTGACCACGCCCGTGTCGCCATTTTGCAGGCGCACCAGGGTGCCCGGCGGATAGCCGCCAAGCTCCTTGCGGAAGTGTGCCAGCACGGCCGGATCGATCGGCATTTCGCTTTCGCCGCACAGTTTTTCCAGCGCCACCGGCGGCAGCAGGGAGCGCCGGTAGTTGCGCGCGGAGACGAAGGCGCAATAGCGGTCCGCCAGCCCGATCAGCTTGGCGTTCTGCGAAATTTCATTGCCCAGCCGGCCCTCGGGATAGCCGGAACCGTCATCGTTTTCGTGGTGCAGCAGTACCAGGGTGAGCCATTCTTCATCGTTGACGCCCGCCCAGCGCAGCAGTTCGACGCTGTCCGACGGATGGCGCCGCAGGCGCGCGCGTTCTTCGCTGGTGAGCGGATTGTCGCGGCCCTGGAAGTCCTCGGCCGAGCGCACCATGCCCACGTTCATGGTCAGGGCGGCGGCCGTGATGATGGTGATCTCGTCGATCGACTTGCCCATGGCGCGCGCGATCAGGCACACGATGATGGCCGACTCGGTGCAGTGGCGCACCGTGTAGGGGCCGGTGATCTGGTTCAGCAGGATGGCGCCCAGGACGATGTCTTCATTGCCGTCCACCAGGTCGATCAGCGAACGCGCCAGGGCGCGCAATTCGGTGTCGGCGCTGCTCTGGTCGCGCAATTCGAGCAAGGCGTGTTCAAGGCGGCGGTTGACCTGGTTCAGGCTTTGCAGCACCGACGTGGCCGCACCTGTCCCGGCCGGGATTTGCCCGGCCGGCGTGTCCCGCACGGGGCTGCTGGTGATTGCCATGATGTCTCGTCCGACTTTTATCGATTACAACCTGGCCAGGCGTTCGAGCGCGAGGCGCAAGGTCTCATCTTTTTTAGCAAAGCAAAATCGCACTATCCCGGACTCGCGGCCCGCGCTGTAGAAAGCGGAAACCGGGATCGCCGCGACCTTGATCTCGGTCGTCAGCCACTGTGCGAACTCCGACTCCAGTATAGAGGAAATTGCATCGTATTTGACGCATTGAAAGTAAGTACCGTCGGCTGGCAACAACGTAAAGCGCGAACCTTGCAAACCGTCGCGGAACAGGTCGCGTTTGCGCTGGTAAAACGCGGGTAGCGCAAGGTAGGGCGCCGGGTCGCTCATATGGCTGGCGATGCCGTGCTGCATGGGCGTGTTGACCGAGAACACATTGTACTGGTGGACTTTGCGGAACTCCGCCATCAGGGCGGCGGGGGCGGCCACATAGCCCACTTTCCAGCCGGTGACGTGGTAGGTCTTGCCGAAGCTGGACACCACGAAGGCGCGCTCGGCCAGTTCCGGATAGCGGCACACCGATTCGTGGCGCTGGCCGTCGTACACCATGTGTTCATAGACTTCGTCGGACAGGATCAGGATGTCGGTGCCGCGCACGACGTCGGCCAGGGCGCGCATGTCGGCAGCCCGCAGCACCGAGCCGGTGGGGTTGTGCGGCGAATTGATGATGATAAGGCGCGTGCGCGGCGTGACGGCGGCGGCAATCTGGTCCCAGGGCACGCTGTAGCCGGCGTCGCCCAGCGTCATCTGCACCAGCACCGGCACCCCGCCGGCCAGCGCGATGGCGGGCAGGTAGCTGTCGTAGGCCGGTTCGATGACGATGACTTCGTCGCCCACGTGCACGCAGCACAGGATGGCCGTGGTCAGGGCCTGGGTGGCGCCGGCCGTGACGGTGATTTCCGTGGCGGCGTGGTAGGACGCGCCATAGATGGCGTCGATCTTGGCGGCGATGGCGTCGCGCAAGGGCGGCGCGCCCGTCATCATGGGGTACTGGTTGTGGCCGGCGCGCATGGCGTCGCCGACCATGTCGAGCAGCTTCGGTTCGCAGGCGAAATCGGGGAAGCCCTGGCCCAGGTTGACCGCGCCATGTTCGGCGGCCAGGGCCGACATCAGCGAAAACACGGTGGTGCCGACGGCGGGCAATTTGGTCTGGAGAATGGGCGTGGTCATGAAGCGTTCGGAAGATTGTACGAACGTCCATTCTAGCCCAGCTTCGTCAGTCGAGTTTGAGCCAGGCCTCGGGCACCATGATACGGAACAGTCCGGCTTGCGCCGTCTTGCGCGCCAGCTTGAGCAGCGCCTTGTCCTTGGTCACCAGAATCCCGGCGCCGGCGTCGCGCGCCACCTCCAGGAATTTCTGGTCATCCTTGTCGCTGCAGACCGGCAGGCGCACCAGGCTGGGCGCCGGCGCCACCACCTTGACCAGGGAATCGAACCGCGCGGCCGCCAGCGGGCGGCTCGCTTCATCGAGGGGCAGGTGGGTGTAGTGGAGCACGACCAGGTATTCGTCGCGGCAATCGGCGCGCGTGACCGCTTCCACCTCGCCGGATTCGATCGCGGCCAGCAGCTTGTCCCAGCGCGGGTCGTGAAAGACGAACAGGTCGAGGCAGACATTGGTGTCAAGCACGATGCGTTTGGCTGGAGCGGGTATCATAGTGGTCTGTCTGAATTGATTGCATCTTATGTTGATTGTATTGTCGCCCGCAAAAACGCTCGACCTCGAAACACCGCCTACCACCAAACTGCACACCACGCCCGATTTCCTGGACCGCTCCAGCGCGCTGATCGACGTGCTGCGGCGCTATTCGCCCGGCGAAATCGGCAGCCTGATGAGCATCTCCGACACCCTGGCGCACCTGAACGTGGGGCGCTACGCCAGCTGGAGCACCGAGCCGGCCGACGCGCGCCAGGCCATCATGGCCTTCAACGGCGACGTGTATGCCGGCTTCGACGCCCGCACGCTCAAGCCGAAAGAGCTGAATTATGCGCAAGCGAACCTGCGCATCCTGTCGGGCCTGTACGGCGTGCTGCGCCCGCTCGACCTGATTCACCCGCACCGCCTCGAAATGGGCACCCGCCTCGACACGCCGCATGGCAAGGACCTGTACGCCTTCTGGGGCGAGACCGTCACCGGCGCCCTGAACGGCGCGATTGCCGCCAATGGCGCCGAAGCGCTGGTCAACCTGGCGTCGGAAGAATATTTCCGCTCGGTCAAGCCAAAGCTGCTGTCGGTGCCGGTGATCACGCCGATATTCGAAGACTGGAAAAACGGGCAGTACAAGATCATTTCCTTCTTCGCCAAGCGCGCCCGCGGCATGATGGCGCGCTACGCGGCGGTGAAGGGCATCACGGACCCGGCCAGGCTGAAACGCTTCAAGGTCGACGGCTATGCCTTCGACAAGAAGGCGTCCAACGACAATACCTGGGTATTCCGCCGCAAGATCGAAGCGTAATTCGGCGGGGGCCAGGCCTGACATCCGGACACGAGCTCAGCCAGAAACAGCTGAGCTCGTGTCCGGATGTCAGGCCTGGCCCCCGCCGAACTGCCGGAAAAAAACCGGGCAAGCCCGGCTTTTTTCACTTGTCGGACTTGGCCCAGAATTTCCACCATGAATCCGAACCTGCGTTCGGGTTCATGAAGCGGCTGTTCGGGTAGTTCTTGACGAAGACGCGCTGGGTGTCGTCGCGCAAGTCCAGCATGCCGAGCTTGTCGTAATTGCGGATCATCAGGAACAGCGCTTCTTCGCGCGCCGGTGCATCCTGGTAATCCTTGACGGCGCCCATGGCGCGGTTCAGCGAGGCCAGATAGGCGCCACGGCGGTGGTAGTACTTGGCCACGTGCACTTCGTAGCTGGCCATGGCGTTGACCAGGTATTTCATGCGGGCGATCGAATCTTCCGCGTACACGCTGTTCGGGAACTTGTCGACCAGCTCCTTGAAGGCCTGGAACGATTCGCGCGTCGCTTTCGGATCGCGCTCGGTCGGGTCCTGGGTGTAGATGGCGCTCATGAAGCCCATCTGGTCGTTGAAGTTGATCAGGCCGCGCAGGTAATACATATAGTCGACCTGCGGATGATTCGGGTGCAGCTTGATGAAGCGCTCGACCGCCGCCAGCGCTTGCGCCTGGTCCTGGGTCTTGTAGTGCGCGTAGGCGATTTCCATCTGCGCCTGCACCGCATAATTGCCGAACGGGTAGTTCGTTTCGAGGCGCTCGAACATCTTGATCGCGGACTCATACTGGCCAGAAGCCATTTCCGCGCGCGCCTCAGCGTATAATTTCGTCACTGGCCAGTTTTTGGTCTCGTCGGCTTTTTCCGGCAACAAGCTGCAAGCTGACAAGCCGAGCAGTACAAACGTAGCAACTACAACTGATAATTTTTTTTGCATAACTTTTTGCAAGAGAGTATTAACCGAGATTCAACGAAGGCTGATTATAGCCGATGGGACTGCTGTGACATTAACTCCAACGCCGAATTCGGCGGATTTACCCTTAGACCCTGATTTCGACGACGAGATCGACGCCGAGTTCGTGCCCAACGATACCGGCATCGACCTGTCTCCGATTACCCTGGAGCTCGATCCCGGCGCTTGCGGCCACCGCCTCGACAAAGTCATCGCCGGCCTGGTCCCGCAATTTTCGCGCAGCCGTTTGCAACTCTGGTTCGACGCCGGCCACGTGCTGGTCGACGGCAAGGCCGCGCGCGGCAAGGATACTGCATATGGCGACGAAACGGTCGTTATCCTGCCACAAAGCGCGCCCGAAGACGAGGCCTACACGCCCGAAGCAATCGCGCTGAACATCGTTTTCGAAGACGAACACATTATTGTGATCAACAAACCGGCCGGCCTGGTGGTCCATCCGGGCGCCGGCAACTGGTCCGGCACGCTGCTCAACGGCTTGCTGCACCATTGCCCGCAACTGGCCGGCGTGCCGCGCGCCGGCATCGTGCACCGGCTGGACAAGGATACCAGCGGCCTGATGGTCATCGGCAAGACGCTGGCCGCCCAGACCGACCTGGTGCGCCAGCTGCAGGCGCGCAGCGTCAAGCGCGAATATTTCGCGCTGGTGTGGGGCACCCCGCAGCTGTCCGGCACCATCGACGCGTCCATGGGGCGCCATCCGAAGGACCGCGTCAAGATGGCGGTGTCGACCAATTTCTCGGCCAAGCCGGCCATCACGCATTACCAGCGCATCGCCACCGGCATGCTGGACCGCCGCCCGGTCAGCCTGGTCCAGTGCCAGCTTGAAACCGGCCGCACCCACCAGATCCGCGTGCACATGCTGTCGATCGGCTACGCGCTGGTGGGCGATTCGGTGTACGGCAAGCAGCACCTGACGCCGGTCTTCCCGCGCCAGGCGCTGCAGGCGCGCCGCCTGGGCCTGGTCCATCCGGCCACCGGCGAGCAATGCGAATGGATCGTGCCCCTGGCCGACGACTTCGCCGAGCTGATCGCACGGGCCGGGATCCCCGAGCCCGAACAGGTCTGATGCCCTTGACCCCCATCGTTCCCGACTGGCCGGACGCGCCTGCCAATATCGGCGCGCTGGCCACCACCCGGGGCGGCGGCCACAGCGCGGCGCCGTATGACGACGGCGCCGGCGGCGGCGGCCTGAACCTGGGCCTGCACGTGGGTGACGATCCTGCCGTGGTGCAGCGCAACCGCGACCGCCTGCAGCAATTGCTGCCGGGCCGTCCCGCCTATATTTCGCAAGTCCATGGCATCGCCGTGGTCGACGCGGCGCGCGTCCAGCCCGGCCAGCCGGTGCTGGTGGCCGACGCCAGCATCGCCACCACGCCCGGCGTGGTCAGCGCGGTCATGACCGCCGACTGCCTGCCCGTGCTGTTTGCCGATGTTAACGGTAGAGTAGTGGGCGCGGCCCATGCAGGATGGCGCGGCCTGGCCGCCGGCGTGCTGCACGAAACGCTGGCAGCCATGCGCGCGGCTGGCGCCGGCGACATCACCGCATGGCTGGGTCCGGCGATCGGCCCTACGCAGTTCGAGGTGGGCCAGGAGGTGTTGGACAGTTTTATCGCCGGTGCGCAGGGCGATGCGGAGCAGGTGAGGGCGGCGTTTGCCGCCTATCCCGGCCGTCCGGGCAAGTATCTGGCCGATATGTTTTCATTGGCGCGCTGTTTCCTCAAGCGCGACGGGGTGGACAGCGTGGCCGGCGGCACCCATTGCACGGTGACCGAGGCGGACCGCTTTTATTCGTACCGGCGCGATCATGTCACGGGGCGCCAGGCGAGTTTGATCTGGCTCAAGTGACAACCGGCTAGCTGCCCTCACCATCCTTTTTGGCCAGGGCTTCGCGGCGCGCCTTGCGGCGTTTTCCGCCGGTCAGGTAGAACAAGATAGACAAAGGAATCACGCAGTAACCGACAAAGGTCATGAACCCGGCGACAATACTGGGTTCGGTCACGGCCATGAGGCCGACCACGTAAATCCATGCAACGGCAACGATCCACATACAATTTCCTGAACTGGTAGAAGGTTAAAAACAATGGACGCAACGATGAAAATGCCCGATCCCCAAGCCCTCGCTTCCGCCTGGATGGCGCAGATTTCCGATCCGGCCGCCTGGCAAGCGATGTTCAAGGCGCCGCAGATGGATGCCGGCGCCATGACGTCGATGTTCCAGGACACCGGCGCCAAGATCAACCCGTCCACCCTGGAAGCGCTGCGCGACGACTACCTGCAAAAGGCGGGCGTGCTGTGGCAGGACTTTCTCAATTCCAAGACGCCCGAGCTCAAGGACCGCCGCTTTTCCTCCGCGGACTGGCAATCCAATCCCATGGCTGCGTTCAGTGCAGCATCATACCTGCTTAACGCCGAGTTCCTGACCACCATGGCCGACGCGGTCGAAGCGCCGCCGCGCGAACACCAGAAAATCTGCTTCGCGGTCCAGCAAATGGTGGACGCCATGTCGCCGGCAAATTTCCTGGCAACCAATCCGGAAGCCCAGAAAAAACTCATCGAAACCAAGGGCGAAAGCCTGGCCAAGGGCCTGGCCAATATGCTGACGGACATGCAGAAGGGCCGCATTTCCCTGTCCGACGAGTCGGCCTTCGAAGTGGGCCGCAACGTGGCCACCACGCCCGGCCAGGTGGTTTTCGAAAATGACTTGTTCCAGCTGATCCAGTACACGCCGGCCACGCCAATGGTGCACAAGGTGCCGCTGCTGATGGTGCCGCCGTGTATCAACAAGTTCTACATCCTCGACTTGCAGCCTGAAAATTCGGTGGTGCGCTACGCCGTCGAGCAGGGCAATACCGTGTTCCTGGTGTCGTGGCGCAATCCGGACAAGGCCTTGCAGGGCACTACCTGGGACGACTACATCGAGAACGGCGCCATCAAGGCCATCGAAGTGACTAAGGCCATTTCGGCCTCGGACAAGGTCAACGCCTTCGGTTTCTGCGTGGGCGGCACCATCATGACGACCGCGCTGGCCGTCCTGGCCGCGCGCGGCGAACAGCCTGCCGCCAGCCTCACCCTGCTGACCACCTTGCTCGATTTTGCCGACACCGGCGTGCTGGAAGTGTTCGTTGACGAAGGCCAGGTCGCCATGCGCGAACAAACCCTGGGCGGCGGCGGGATCATGCCGGGCCGCGACCTGGCCACCACCTTCTCGGCCCTGCGTCCCAACGACCTGGTATGGAACTACGTGCAGTCGAACTACCTGAAGGGCAACGAACCGCCGCCGTTCGACCTGCTGTACTGGAACTCCGACAGCACCAACCTGCCGGGTCCGATGTTCTGCTGGTACCTGCGCAATACCTACCTGGAAAACAGCCTGAAGGAAGCGGGCAAGCTGACCGTGGCCGGCGAGAAGGTCGACCTGGGCGCCATAGCCGCCCCGGTCTTCATCTACGGTTCGCGCGAAGATCATATCGTGCCCTGGAATGCGGCCTACGCCTCCACCGGGATCCTGAATCCGAAGAATCCAAAGGCCAACCGCTTCGTGATGGGCGCTTCCGGCCACATCGCCGGCGTGATCAATCCGGCGTCGAAGAAAAAGCGCAGCTACTGGACCAACGACAGCAAGGCCAAAAAGCCGCTGACGGCCGAGGCCTGGATGGCCGGCGCCACCGAGCATCCGGGCAGCTGGTGGGGCGAATGGGCCGGCTTCCTGGCAGAGCACGGCGGCAAGGATGTCAAGGCGCCAACAAAGGCCGGCAATGCCAAGTTCAAGCCGATCGAGCCGGCGCCTGGCCGTTATGTCAAGGTCCGGGCCGACTAGGCAGCTTGCATGCGGGGCAACCGTTGTTGCCCCGTACTTACTTTAGGGTGCGATGCAATAAAAGGTGCACACGGTCCAGCAAAGTGGTATTTTTGCGAATATCCATCCTATAATGCAAAAAGTAGGCTTGTCAGGAGCGGACCGAAGTCCGCTTTTTTTTCGTAGTCATTCAGAATGCGCTGCGGCGCAATAAGTGGAACTTGAGATGAGTAGTGCAAAAAAGAGTACGGAACGCCTGATCAAGAAGTACCCCAACCGTCGCCTGTACGATACGCAGACAAGCTCGTACATCACGCTGACCGACGTGAAGCAGCTGGTCCTGGACGCGGACGATTTCACCGTCGTGGACGCGAAATCGAATGAAGACCTGACCCGCAGCATTCTCTTGCAAATCATCCTGGAAGAAGAAGCCAACGGCGCGCCCATGTTCTCGAGCACGGTGCTGTCGCAGATCATCCGCTACTATGGCCACGCCATGCAGGGCATGATGGGTTCCTACCTGGAGAAGAATGTCCAGGCTTTCACGGATATCCAGAATAAATTCACCAGCGGCACCACCGGCGCCTTCGAAGGGAAACCCTTCAGCCCGGAGATGTGGACCCAGTTCATGAACGTCCAGGGTCCGATGATGCAGGGGATGATGAACAACTACATCGACCAGAGTAAGAACTTGTTCGTGCAGATGCAGGAACAGATGCAAAGCCAGAGCAAGAGCATTTTTGGCGCCTTTCCTTTCCCGCCGGTAGATAAGAAATAATTCCATTTTGTCATTCCCGCGCAGGCGGGAATCGATAGCACCCATGATTCATAGGTGCTATCGATCCCCGCCTGCGCGGGGATGACGGGTCGCCGACCACCAATTCACTGCTGCAACGCGGTACAATAGAGGATTCCCCTGCCTCATTGTGCCCTTATCATGTCTGAACTCCGCCGTATCCCCCTTCCTGGTGCCGCCCCTAAAGTCGGCTTCGTTTCGCTCGGTTGCCCCAAGGCGCTGGTCGATTCCGAACAGATCTTGACCCAGCTGCGCGCCGAAGGCTACGATACCGCCAAGTCCTATGACGGCGCCGACCTGGTCATCGTCAATACCTGCGGCTTCATCGATGCCGCGGTGCAGGAGTCGCTCGACGCCATCGGCGAAGCGCTGGCCGAAAACGGCCGCGTCATCGTCACCGGCTGCCTGGGCGCGAAAAAAGACGCCGCCGGCGACGACATCATCATGAAGGTGCACCCGAAGGTGCTGGCCGTGACCGGCCCGCACGCGCTGGCCGAAGTGATGGACTCGGTCCACCTGCACCTGCCGAAGCCGCACGAGCCCTTCTTTGACCTGGTGCCGGCGCAGGGCATCAAGCTCACGCCGAAGCACTACGCCTACCTGAAAATTTCCGAAGGCTGCAACCACCGCTGCAGTTTCTGCATCATCCCGTCGATGCGCGGCGACCTGGTGTCGCGTCCCATCGCCGACCTGATGCTGGAAGCCGAAAACCTGTTCAAGGCCGGCGTGAAGGAATTGCTGGTCATTTCCCAGGACACCTCGGCCTACGGCGTGGACGTCAAGTTCCGTTCCGGCTTCTGGAACGGCCGTCCGGTGAAAACCCATATGACCAACCTGGTCGAAGCGCTGGGCGAGCTGGCCAAGTCCTACGGCGCCTGGGTACGCCTGCACTATGTGTACCCGTACCCGCACGTCGACCAGATCATTCCGATGATGAGCGGCGGCCATGTGCTGCCTTACCTCGACATTCCGCTGCAGCACGCCCATCCGGACGTCCTCAAGCGCATGAAGCGTCCTGCCAGCGGCGAAAAGAACCTCGACCGCATCCAGGCATGGCGCGCCATGAACCCGGACCTGACGATTCGCTCGACCTTCATCGCCGGTTTCCCGGGCGAGACGGAAGAAGAATTTGAATACCTGCTGGAGTTCCTGAAGGAAGCCCAGATCGACCGCCTGGGCTGCTTTGCCTATTCGCCGGTGGAAGGCGCCACCGCCAACCTGCTGGCCAATCCGGTGCCGGCCGAACTGCGTGAAGAGCGCCGCGCGCGCGTCATGCTGCTGCAGGAAGAAATTTCCGCCAAGCGCCTGCAAGCCAAGGTTGGCAAAACCATCCGCGTCATCATCGATGAAGTGGGCGGCAAGGAAGCCATCGGCCGCTCGTCGGCGGACGCGCCGGAAATCGACGGCGTGGTGCACATCAAGCGTTCGCTGGTGCCGGGCAAAAAGCTCACCGTGGGCGAATTCGCCGACGTGACGGTGACCGCGGCCGACGCGCACGATCTCTGGGCTTCGGTCGCTTAAGCGTGGCAGCGGTATGATGGCGGTGTCCGCCATCTTGCTGCCACGATCATGAAAAAATCTCCGCAAACAAAACTCATCCACAGTGACTATGCGGCACCGGAAGGCTTCGCGGCCTTCCCGGTGCCGATTCATCACGCCTCGACCATCCTGTTCGAGGACGTGGCCGCCATGCGCGCGGGCGGGTGGAAGGACAAGAGCAGCTATACCTACGGTCTGCACGGCACGCCCACCACCTTCACGCTGGAGGAAAAACTGGCCGGCATCGAGGGCGGAAACCATTGCCTGCTGGCGCCGAGCGGACTGGCGGCCATTGCCATCGTCAACTTCGCACTGCTCAAGACGGGCGACGATGTGCTGCTGCCCGAGAATGTGTACGGCCCCAACCGCGACCTGGGCCGCTGGCTCAATGCCGACTTCGGCATAACTGCGCGCTACTACGACCCGATGATCGGGGCGGGCATTGCGGCCCTGATCGAGCCCAACACCCGACTGGTCTGGACAGAGGCGCCGGGCTCGGTGTCGATGGAAGTGCCGGACCTGCCCGCGATCTGCAAGGCGGCGCATGACAAGGGCGCGCTGGTCGCGCTGGACAATACCTGGTCGGCGGGGCTGGCGTTGCGCGGCTTCGAGCCGGGCGTCGATATCGTCATGCATGCGCTCACCAAGTACCAGTCGGGCGGGTCGGACGTGCTGATGGGCGCGCTGATCACGCGCGAACGGGCCTTGAACGACCGCCTGTCGCTGGCCCATATGCGGCTGGGCATGGGCGTGAGCGCCGACGATACCTATCTCGTGCTGCGCAGCTTGTCGTCCATGCGCCTGCGTTTCCAGGCCCATGACGCCAGCGCGCGCATGGTGGCGCAATGGCTCAAGGCGCGCCACGAAATCAGCAAGGTGCTTCACCCGGCGTTCGAGGATTGCCCTGGCCACGAGAACTGGAAGCGCGACTTCAGCGGCGCGGCCGGTTTGTTCTCGGTGGTCTTCGACGCCCGCTATACCGAGCAGCAGACCGACCGCTTCGTCGACAGCCTGGAACTGTTCGGCATCGGCTACAGCTGGGGCGGGGCGCACAGCCTGGCGCTGCCTTACCGGATGGCGGCGATGCGCAAGAACTGGGGCGGGCAGGGCACCCTGGTGCGCTTCAATATCGGCCTCGAAGATACCGCGGACCTGATCGCGGATATCCAGCAAGCGCTGTCGAAGCTGTGATTGAAAGTAATCGTTTAACTTACTTCCGTTAATCGTTACCTGCACAATACTCACGCGCATAACCTCGCACCATTTGACATTCCAAAATGGCGGTGCTAGCCTCCAGTTCGCTTAATCGTTTAACCGATCCGACACACGTGAGGAGACATGCTGTGAAAAACAAAAATACCACCCTGATCCTGGCCGGCGCGCTGTTGGCGGCGAGCCTGGGCGTACAAGCCCAGACCGTCCGCTACCTGCAAACCTTCAATGGCCTGCCCACCAATGCGCTTTGGGATAACAATCTCGATAGCGCCAAGCCCACCGCCCACCCTGAAAACATCCTTGTCACCGCTGGCTGCGGCGAAGACAGTTCCAACTGCCTGAAGCAGGTGTACCGCCACTTCGACGGCATCCACAAGCAGCCGGCCTCGAACCCGGTCTTCGCCACCACCAGCGGCGTGGTGAACTGGGCGGCATCGGACGCGGGCCATTCCAACACGGCCACCGACGTCATCCAGGCCAACATCATGGTCTGCGGTTCCAGCGGCGGCACCTGCAGCGCCAGCGCGACGCCGGTGCCGAACAAGGCTTACACGCTGACCTACAAAGTATTTTTCGAACCGGGCTTCGACTTTGCCAAGGGCGGCAAGCTGCCTGGCCTGGCAGCGAAGGTGTTCGACAGCGGCTGCACCGAAGACGGCAGCGCCAAGCGCTCGGGCAGCAGCTGGAGCGTACGCCTGATGTGGCGTGCCAATGGCCGCGTGGAACTGTATTCCTACGACCAGACGCGTCCTTCTGGCAGCTGCGGCATCAATACGCTGATCGACCACGTGGCAGGCGAGCCGCCGTATGAAGTGCCAGGGCAGATTCCGACGGGCAGCACCAAGTTCCGTTTCATTCCGAACGTCTGGTACACCATCACGCTCGGCGTGCGGGTCAATGACAATAACAGCGTCGTCTACCAGAAAGATGCCAACGGCAATTTCGTGCTGGACGGGGAGGGCGATCCGATTCCGCTCAGCGGCAATGGCGCCGAATACCTGAAGATCGACGGTTCGGACGGCAGCTCGCGCACGCTGGTCATCAACAACGTGCCTTTGCGCGACGAGTGCAACGGCACTTGCCCGGGCACCGTGCCCGACACGCCCGCCACCTGGGTCAATGCGCTGTTCTACAGCAGCTTTCACGGCGGGAACGAGACCAAGCGCGTGCAGTGCCTCAACGCCACCGTGCCGTCCTATCCCGGCCTGACCCAGGCGCGCTACGACCAGCTGTGTGCTTCGCAAAAGAATCCGGCGATCTTCCCGACCCTGACCTGGAATCCGATGACCTACACGGCTGCGCGTTTCGATGACTTCAGGATCATCGACGGCTATCCAGGCGCCACGGATACCCAGGCGCCGACCGCGCCGACCAGCCTGGCCGCGACCGCCGCGTCGAGCACGCAGATCAACCTGACATGGAATGCGTCGACCGACAACGTGGGCGTCACCGGCTACCGCGTCTATCGCGCCGGCGTGCTGCTCGGCTCGCCCACGACCGCCAGTTTCAGCAATACCGGCCTGACGGCGTCGACGGCCTACAGCTACACCGTGAAGGCCATCGATGCGGCCGGCAACCTGTCGGCGGACAGCAATGGCGCCAATGCGACCACGCCCGCCGCGCCGGGCGACACCCAGGCGCCGACGGCGCCAGGCAGCCTGGCCGCCGTGGCGGCCTCGTCCAGCCAGGTCAACCTGAGCTGGAATGCGTCGACAGACAACGTGGGCGTGACAGGCTACCGTGTCTATCGCGGCGCCGTGCTGGTGGGTTCGCCAACGGGGACCAGCTACAGCGACACCGGCCTCACGGCATCGACCTTGTACAGCTACACGGTCAAGGCCATCGATGCGGCGGGCAATTTGTCGGCGGCCAGCAATACGGCGTCGGCCACCACGCAAGCCGGCGGCGGCGGGACGGTGACGCTGGCCGCGTCCGACGATGCCTACACCCGCGACGGCAGCAACGCCGCCAACAACTACGGCAGCGACACGCTGCTGATCGTCAAGACCGACAGCGCCGGCGCCAACCGCCATGCCTACCTGAAGTTCAACCTGGCGTCGCTGGGCACGGTCAGTTCGGCCAAGCTGCGCGTCTACGGCTCGGCCAGCGCAACGACCACGCTGACGGCCTACCAGGCCACCGATGGCTGGACCAATGCAGGGCTGACGTGGAATAACGCGCCGGCATCAGGCGCGGCGGCAGGCAGCGTGGTGCTGGGCGCAACGGCCCAGTACTACGAGATCGATGTGACGGCCTATGTGCAGGCGCAGGCGGCAGGCGACGACCTGGCCACTTTCGTGCTCAAGGAAAGCGCCGGCAAATACACGACCTTCAACAGCAGCAATAATAGCGCCAACAAACCCCAGCTGGTAATCAACTAAGGAAACCGCCATCCCCGCCGCGGCGGGGATGGCGCCAGGCTAGGGCATGGCGCGGTTGTTGTTCAGGTCGATAAAGCCCCGGATCAGGCGGTACGCTTTCCACACCCAGATGATGCCGAACAGCGGAATCGCCACTACCAGCCCGACCACGGTGACGGCAAAAAACACGCCGATCACCATCCATACCAGGTACCACCAGAACGAACGGATCATCCAGCTGTGATGGCTGTAGACCAGCGTGCCTTCGCTCTCCGGCTGCTTGACGTAATTGATAATCAGCGGAATGATCGACAAGGTTCCCAGTGAAAAGAAGAAGGTCGCGCCGTGCAGGGCGTACAGGATGCGCGCCGTATTTTTTGCGTCTTCCACCTTGCCATCCAAAATCAGCTCTTGCGTCATGTTTTTCTCCTTTTTAGTAAGACTGTGCCCAGCTGACAATGCTGCCGGCATCCATGGCGCCTGCCTGGCGCGCCACTTCGCGCCCGTTGCGGAACAGCGCCAGGGTGGGAATGCTGCGAATATTGTAGCGGGCCGCGATATCCTGCGCGTTTTCGGTATCGACCTTGAGCAGGCGGATGCCCGGTTCAAGGCGCTGCGCGGCCTGGTGGTAGGCCGGCGCCATCATCTTGCAGGGACCGCACCAGGCTGCCCAGAAGTCGACCAGCACGGGAATGTCGTTGCGTTCGATGTGCCTGGCTAAACGTGCGCTGCCCACGTCGAGCGGCTTGGCCATGAACAGCTCGCGCGTGCACTTGCCGCACACCGGCTGGTCGGCCAGGCGCGCCTGGGCGATCCGGTTCACGGCGTCGCAGTGCGGGCAAACAATGTGGAGCGATTCGCTCATGGCTGGCGGTCGCGTGCTTCGGCCTGGGGCAGCGTGGCGCGCCACAGGAACAGGCCGGCGATGCTGGCGGCGCCGCACAGCCAGCCGCGCAAGTCGAGCGTGGGCTGGGACAGGAACCACATCATGGCGACCATGCCGCCTATCATCAGCAGCATGCCGGCAAGCGCCAGCCAGGCTTGCCAATTGCCGGCCTTGCCGTGAGAAACAAGGCGGAAGGTGAGTGCGACCTGCTGGTTGAAGTTCATGCGGTGTCCGTGGCTGTCAGTGTGTGACAGAGTCTACACCACGCGCATCGGTCAGCGGCGCCGCCCGTGACCGCGGAAATGGCCGCGGCCGCCCCAACCCCAGTGGCGGCCGAACACGAAGCCCAGGCTGAGCGATACCGGCGGATAGTAATATTCGGCCTGTGGTTCGACATACACCGGCACCGGCTGGTAGACCACCGTGGGCACCGAGGAATACTCGACGTTTGGCTTGCCGCCCGATTCGGCCGCGACGCGCGCGCCGGTTCCGGGCGCAACCGGCGTCACCGATACCACGCGCCATTGCGAAGGATCGCTGCTGCGCGCCTGGGCGCGGGTGCCATAGTTGGCGGGGCCGGGCGGAGCCACGACGCAGCCGCCGAGTGCGGCAAGCACGACCAGGGTAAGGTATTTTTTCATGGCGATATCCTCCACATTCCGATCCTTCCATGATAGGCATTTTCACGCCAATGCGATACGCAATTACAGGCTGTTACATTCTCTGTAATATCGGAAACTTTTAATTCATCTGGCGCACATGTCGATGTACACTTACTAACATTCAGCCACGTTCAGGAAAGCGCCAACATGCCGGACAAAATGCCCATACTGCATCTGGAAGCCGATTTCGACATCGACCAGCTGGGCGACCGCCTGGTATGGCGTTTTGCGCGCAACGACGCGCGTGGCGAGCCCCTGCAGGCGCGCTACGCTGGTTCCATATACCTGACGCGCCTGGAGGCGCTCGACTTGCGTGTGCGCGCCGGCAGCGCCAGGCCGTTCAAGTCTTTCGATGTGCTGGACTGCTGCCTGATCACCCGGCCCGAGATCCTGCGCTGCGTGCAGGACGAGCCGGTCGAATTTGCACTGCCGTCGCCCTTCGTGTACGCGGCCGGTTCGTCCGTGGCAGGCGCCAGCATCAACCTGGACGCGAACCGCTTCAAGACCGCCAAGACGCTGCAGGAAGATAGCTACTACCTGATGGCGCAAAAGTGGGATGGCGTGCTGATGACGGGCGAAGCGCTGGGCCGCTGGAACATCTCGCTGGTGCTGACGGTGCGCATCAACCACGCCGACGGATCGGCCTCGGTGCGGGTGTTCGAGTGCGACACCGAAGCGGTGGTCGGCGCCACGCCGCTGCCGGCCTGATTTTTTTCAGAAGCCGGGTTCGAGGCCGAGCACCCGCATGTGCCGGCGCAGCGCTTCGCTCGGTGTTTTCAGGTAGGACGCGCACAGCGTCAGGTCGCCCCGGAATTCGCGCAGCGCCGTACTGATTTCGTCGACCGGTATCATGGCCGCCGGGCGTATCGCCGGATGCGCTTCAATCAGCTTGTAGAGCGACGGCCGCGAGATGCCCAGGGCCTGGGCCGCGCCGCTGATCTGCCAGCCATGTGACTCCAACGCTTTCAACAGATCGTCGCTCGTCACCTGCGCCAGCTTGCGGCGTGGCGAAGCGGGCGGCGCGTCGGCGCGCGCGGCCGGCGCACCGGCCGACGTATTGGGGCGCGAAGTGCGCCCCACATTGACGAATTGGCCCAGCGTCGGATGCTGGCCGGCGCGCAGCGCGATCAGCGTGCGGCGCGCCACATTGGCCAGCTGGCGCACATTGCCCGGCCAGTCGTAGTGGCAGATGGCGCTGACCAGCGACGCCGGAAGGCTGGCCAGTTCGGCGGCGCTGATGCCGCATTCCTGCAGCGCGTGCAGCAGCAGCATGCCGATATCTTCGCGCCGTTCGCGCAGCGTGGGTACGCGGATCACGAACGCTTCCATGCGCCGCAACAGCGGCTGGTTGAATCCCTTGGCGTCGAGGTCCTGGTCGGTGGCCGCGATCAGGCGCGCGCTCGACATCAGGTCGCGGCTGGCGCCCAGCGGCCGGTAGCGTCCCGTTTCCAGTACCCGCAGCAGCATCGGCTGGACCGAGGCCGGCGTGTCGCCCAGTTCATCGAGGAACAGGGTGCCGCCGTCTGCTTCGGCGAACAAGCCTTCGCGCTTGACCTGGGAGCCGGTGTAGGCGCCCTTGAGCGCGCCGAACAGGTCGGCCGGGGCCAGCGCTTCATTCAGGGTGGCCATGTTGACGGCCACCAGCGGCTGGCCGGAGCGGCTGCTGCCGGCATGGATGGCGCGCGCGGCGACGTCCTTGCCGGTGCCGGTTTCGCCCAGCAGCAGGACCGCCAGGTCGGTCGCGGCCACCTGGTGGATCAGTTCGCGGGTGGCGATGGCGCCGCTGCTCACGCCCAGGAAGCCGGGGACCGGATTGTCTTTCGGCGCCACGTTCATCCAGTGCAGGCAGAGCAGCACCTTGCCGCCCAGGCCCAGCACCACGCCGCGCGCGATATCTGCGCGGTCGAGGCGAATTTTTTCGGAGGCCACGGCGCCATTGATTTCCAGCGGCATGGCGCTGTCGGGCGGCACGATCTCGACCGCGTCGTCGGGCAAATGAACAATGTGGGCGGGCGCGCGCGCTATGGCGCGATGCGCCAGCGCCCGGCCTTCGTGGCCGGGACGGACGAACAGGGGCGCGGACCGGCTGAGCGCCAGCCGGCCTTCGGATGCGGGCACGGCGTACTGGTCGCCGATGCGCTGCGGATCAGGATGCCACAGTATCGTCAGCCCGAGAGCAGGGCCGATCCGCGCGTTGTCCTGCGCAAAAAGCTGCGTAGGCAATGAATTTTCCAGGTCGTTCACTAGTCAGCTGACTCCAGGAGGATTGCGATTACGGATTTAACAATTATATAACAATACTACGATCCAGAATTTACACGTAAATTTTTGTTGCTGACGTGGAAGTTGACACTATTTTTCCGCATGGAAACGCAAGTTTCAAGCTGTTTTCGCAGTTATACGCATGGCATGAAATTTGCAAAATAGAAAACACCATCAACTTTATCATCGGAAAGCTGGGCATGGGAGTGATCATCGAAAGTTACGCATTCATCGGCGTTGCCACGCAGGATGGCGGGCCATGCGCGCAGGTATGGCTGCCGCCCGGCTACATCCTGACCGGCGGCGGTGCGTACGAGATGGGTGGCAAGCGCAACAACGTGCTGTGCGCCAGCCATCCGATCCGCAACCGGCACGGCGTGTACAGCGGCTGGACGGTGGCGGCGCTCGACCCGGTGCCGCTGGCCGTCTTCGCGATCGGCGTGAAGGCTTTCGAGGATGGCAAGCCGGTCGAGATCGAACAGCATGTGTTTTGCGCGACCAGCGCGCTGGTGCCCGAACCGGGCGTGAGCGTCAGGCTGCCGGCCGGATGGACGGGCACGGGCGGCGGGGCGCAGGACAATATGGCAGGTCCCGCGAACGGCAACCTGCTCACTGGCAGCTATCCCTTGCTGGGGCCCGACGGCAAGATATCGGGCTGGAGCGCGTCGGGGCGCGATACGCAGGCAGGCCATGCGGCGCGCGTGACGGCCTTCGTGATCGGCATCCGCGGCGCGCAGGGCGAAGCGCTGAACGTGCAGGTGGCGTCCAATCCAAGCATGGTGACGCGCTTTTCCAACGGCCCGGCCACCACGCGGGCGAACAGCGAAAGGAACGCATATAATTCTTACGCTTAGCGTAAAGGGATATGCATGTTCACGATTCGGCTCGCCAATGACAACGACAAACCGGTACTGGAAGCGCTGATCGTGCGTTCGGGGATCGGGCTTGCTGCAGGTTTTTACACAGAAGAGCAGGCTGCGGCCGTGACGGATCAGGTGTTCGGCGTCGACAGCGCGCTGGTCACCGACGGGACGTATTTTGCGATCGAGGAAGAAGGCGAGATCGTGGCCTGCGGTGGCTGGAGCAAGCGGGCTACCGACTTCGGCGGCGACGGCGCCAAGAGCGGCAATGACCGGCCGCTGGACCCGGCAACCGAGCCGGCGCGGATCCGGGCTTTCTTTGTCGATCCGGCGCAGGCACGACGCGGGCTGGGCATGATGCTGCTGGAGCACTGCACGAGCGCTGCCAGGAATGCGGGCTTCAAGGCGCTGGAGCTGGTGTCGACCATGCCGGGCGAGCCGCTTTACATCAAGTATGGATTCAGGCCGCTGGAGCGGATCGAGCTGCCGTTGTCGGGTGGTGCGGTCCTCGTGCCGTTGACGCGGATGCGCAAAGAAATCTAGCTGTCATTCCCGGGCTCGGCGCCCCCCTTGGCGGGAATCTATAGCACGTCTGAAAATAGGCGGTATGGATTCCCGCCTCCGCGGGAATGACGGGGTCAGGCGAGAATCGACAGCAGGCCGTCAAGGCCAGTGAAATTGAGGGCTACGCTTGCCTGGGCGCGTACTACCGGCTTGGCTCGGAAGGCCACGGACAAGCCCGCAATGCCCATCATCTTCAAGTCATTGGCGCCGTCACCCATGACGATTGCCTGCTGCGTCGAGATCCCCAGTTCGGCGCACACGCGTTCCACCGTGCGCTTCTTCTCTTCGGCATCGACAATGCCACCCACCACACGGCCAGTCAGCTTGCCATCGACGATCTCCAGCACATTGGCGTGCGTGTAGTCCAGGCCCAGGCGTTCTTTCAACCGGTCGGTGAAGAAGGTAAAGCCGCCCGATACCAGCAGCGTCTTCAAACCCGCGGCCTTGATCCCGGCCAGCATGGTTTCACCGCCCATCGAAATGGACAGGCGTTCGCTGTAGACGCGTTCCAGGGCCGATGCATCCAGGCCTTCGAGCAGCGCCACTCGGCGCGTCAGGCTCTCCGCGAAATCGAGCTCGCCGCGCATGGCGGCTTCGGTAATCTCGGACACTTGCGCCTTCAGGCCCTGCATGTCGGCGATCTCGTCGATGCACTCGATGGTGATCAGCGTTGAATCCATGTCCATCGCCACCAGCCGGAAATCGGCCAGCGTGCGGCCCGCCTCGATGAAGGTTGCGTCCAGATGGTCGGCATCGGCGACCGCCTCGATGGCCTGCTTCAGGTCTTGCGAGAACGGGACGTCCACGCAGCGCACGGCGTGGTCGCCTACGCCAACGATCATGGCCGCCGAAGTCAGCGCGGCGATCCGGTTCAGGCGTTCGGGAGTGGCGCCAGGGCCCTGCAAGACGAGATTCATGGTCATGGTGTTCAAGCCAGTAGTTGTTTGATTGTTTGTTTAACCTGCGTCACGCGCGCAGCCAGGTCGGGCATGCTGGCCGTGATCTTCAGCTTGTCCTGGCCGGCCAGCTTGATGTGGCGGTTCTTCTGGATCAGCGCAATGATGCGCATCGAATCGATCGGCGGATTGACCATGAACTGCAGGCTTGCCGCTTCGCTGTGAGCGTCGATCTTGACGATGCCGACCGCCTTTGCCGCCACCCGCAGGCGGTGCGTTTCGATCAGCGCCTGCACGGGATCGGGCAGCTTGCCGAAGCGGTCGATCAGCTCTTCCTGCATGTCGTCGATCTTTTCCTGCGTGCCGCAATTGGCCATGCGCTTGTAGATGGACAGGCGTTCGTGCACGTCGCCGCAGAAGTCCGCTGGAAGCAGGGCGGGAACGTGCAGGTTGATTTCGGTGGTGGTGGCCAGCGGCGCCGCCAGGTCGGGCTCCTTGCCAGCCTTGAGCGAACGCACCGCTTCATTGAGCATGTCCGAATACAGCTGGAAGCCGATTTCGAGCATTTCGCCGGACTGGTTCTCGCCCAGCACTTCGCCCGCGCCGCGGATTTCCAGGTCGTGCATCGCCAGGAAGAAGCCGGATCCCAGTTCTTCCATCTGCTGAATCGCGTCCAGGCGGCGCTGCGCCTGCTTGGTCAGCCCGGTGACGTCGTTCACCAGCAGGTAGGCATAGGCCTGGTGGTGCGAACGGCCCACGCGGCCACGCAGTTGGTGCAGCTGCGCCAGGCCGAATTTGTCGGCGCGGTGCATGATGATGGTGTTCGCGGTCGGCACGTCGATGCCGGTCTCGATGATGGTGGTGCACAGCAGGATATTGTAGCGCTGGGCCACGAAGTCACGCATGACTTTTTCCAGGTCGCGTTCGTGCATCTGCCCGTGCGCCACGCCGATGCGTGCTTCGGGCAGCAGCTCGGTCAGCATCGCCATGCGGTTCTGGATGGTTTCGACTTCGTTGTGCAGGAAGTAGATCTGGCCGCCGCGTTTCAGTTCGCGCAGGCAGGCTTCGCGGATGATGGAGCCGTCTTCACTGCGTACGAAGGTCTTGATGGCCAGGCGCTTCTGCGGCGCAGTGGCGATGATCGAAAAGTCGCGCAAGCCTTCGAGTGCCATGCCCAGCGTACGCGGAATCGGTGTGGCGGTCAGTGTCAGCACGTCGACTTCGGCGCGCAGCGCCTTGAGCGCTTCCTTCTGGCGCACGCCGAAGCGGTGTTCTTCGTCGATGATCACCAGGCCAAGGCGGGTGAACTGGACGTCGGGCGAAAGCAGCTTGTGGGTGCCGATGACGATGTCGAGCGTGCCGTCTGCCATGCCCTTGATGGCGGTGTTGATCTCTTTCCCGGTGCGAAAGCGCGACAGTTCGGCTATGCGCACGGGCCAGTCGGCAAAACGGTCGGCGAAGGTTTGCGCATGCTGTTCTGCCAGCAGCGTGGTCGGCGCCAGGATGGCGACCTGCTTGCCGCCCATGACGGCGATGAAGGCCGCGCGCAGCGCGACTTCGGTCTTGCCGAAGCCGACGTCGCCGCACACCAGGCGGTCCATCGGCTTCCCGTTGGTCATGTCCTTGATGACGTTGTTGATGGCCTCGGCCTGGTCCGGCGTTTCTTCGAAGCCGAAGCTGTCGGCGAAGTTCTGGTAGTCGTGCGCCGAATATTCGAAGGAATGGCCCTTGCGCAGCGCGCGGCGCGCGTACAGGTTAAGCAGTTCGGCGGCGGTGTCGCGCACCTGTTCGGCAGCCTTGCGCTTGGCTTTTTCCCACTGGCCGGAGCCGAGCGAATGCAGCGGTGCGTCTTCGGGCGATGCGCCCGAATAGCGCGATATCACATGCAGCTGCGACACCGGCACGTACAGCTTGGTGTCCTTGGCGTACTCAAGATGCAGGAATTCGGTTTCGCCTTCGCCCAGGTCCATGCTGGTCAGGCCCATGTAGCGCCCGATGCCGTGGTTGATGTGCACGACCGGGTCGCCGATCTTGAGCTCGGACAGGTCGCGCACCATCGACTCGACCTGGGTAACGCCTTCCTGTTTCTTTTTGCCTGCACGGCGGCCGGAACCGGCATACAGCTCGGTTTCGGTGATGAAGATCAGCGTGCCGGTGATGCTTTCGGTCAGTTCGAAGCCGGCCTGCAGCGGCGCCACGCCCAGGGCCAGCCTGGCGTCGGACAGCAGGAAACCTTCGAAGCCTTCAACCGGGGCCGGATCGAGGCCGTATTCGTTGAAGTACTGCTGCAGCGTTTCGCGGCGGCCGTTCGATTCGGCGCAGATCATCACGCGCGTGTCGCTTTGCAGCAGGAAGGCGCGCAGGTTGGTCAGCGGGTCGTCGATGCGGCGGTTGACGGCGATGTTCGGAATCGGTGCGGACAGTTCGGAGCGCAGCGACTCGGCGTCCTTCGAAATGGTCCAGCGGCCGTAGGGCTTGGCCAGCGTGAAGAAATTTTCGTCGGACAGGAAAATCTCGTCCGGCGCCAGGAGTGGGCGGTCGCGGTCGGACTTCAGGAAGCGGTAGCGCGATTCGGTGTCGACCCAGAAGCGCTTGATGGCCGCGTCGATATCGCCCACCAGGGCCATGCTGGCGCCTGTAGGCAGGTAGTCGAACAGGGTTGCGGTCTGGTCGAAAAACAGCGGCAGGTAGTATTCTATACCGGCCGATGCGATGCCGCTGCTGACGTCCTTGTACACCACCGAGCGCGATGGGTCGCCTTCGAAGCGTTCGCGCCAGCGGCTGCGGAAGGTGGTGCGTGCCGTTTCGTCCATCGGGAATTCGCGGCCCGGCAGCAGGCGCACTTCACGCACCGGATACAGCGAACGCTGGGTGTCGGCGTCGAAGGTGCGGATGGTTTCGATTTCGTCGCCCAGCAGGTCAAGGCGGTACGGCAGGGCCGAACCCATGGGGAACAGGTCGATCAGGCCGCCGCGCACCGAATATTCGCCGGGTGACATGACCTGCGAATTGTGGGTGTAGCCGGCCAGCGTGAGCTGCGCCTTTAGCTTGGCCTCGTCGAGCTTTTCGCCCTGCTTGAAGAAGAAGGTGTACGCGGCCAGGAAGGACGGCGGCGCCAGCCGCACCAGGGCAGTGGTGGCCGGGACGATCAGGACGTCGCAATGGCCGTTCTGGACTTCGTGCAGGGTGGCCAGGCGCTCGGACACCAGGTCCTGGTGCGGCGAGAAAGCGTCGTACGGCAGGGTTTCCCAGTCCGGGAGCAGGTGGCAGGCCAGGGCGTTACCGGCAAACCACGGGATTTCATCGAGCAGGCGCTGGCCGTCGCTGGCGTTGGCGACCACCACCACCAGCATCTGTTTTTGCGATTTGAGTTCGAGCGCCGCCACCGACAGCGCGTAAGCGTCCGAGGAGCCGTACAGGGTCGGAAGCGCGAAACGGGTGCCGGATTTTGGGAGGGACTTTTTTAAATCGAAAGGCATGCAGGCGGCGGTAATTTTTGCATCGGAGAGAGCCGACGATTATACCGCACGGTTGAAAAATATCGTGTCAGTGACACAGCCTCCACATCGCCCTCGCGCAGGCGGGGGCCCATAGCACCTATGCTCAGATGTGCTATGGCCCCCCGCCGGCGCGAGGGCGATGTAGTGGTTCAAGCTGATGGGCGTTTGTTGGCTATCCCGAAAGGCACATGCACCATCGGAATCGTCCCGCCCGGCGAGGCTTTCAGGTGGGTGATCTGGTCATCGAAGAACATATGCGGCTTGAATACCGACAGCACCCTGGCCTTGTTCATCCCGCCCAGGAAAAACGTCTCATCGGCCGACACGCCCCAGCTCTTGAGCGTGGTCACCACGCGTTCATGCGACGGTGCGTTGCGGGCCGTGATTATGGCAATCCGCAGGATCTTGCGGTAATTCGGATCGCGCTTCTGCGCCCGTTCTTCCATGCGCTGCATCAGCGCCAGCTTCTGGAACATGTCCGCCAGCGGCCCTGGCTGGTGCGGCGTGCTCACGTGCTTGGTCTCGTGGGCGTGGAATTCGTCGATGTCGTTGTTTTTCTTGAACACCGTCTCGGATTCATCGTCGGCCAGCACGCCGTCGAAGTCGAAGGCCACGCGCAGCTCGATGTCGTCATCGTCGTCGATCTTGGACGGCAGCACCAGCCCCGCCGGATAGTTGGCGGCGATGGCGCTCTTGACGTCTTCCTCGTTCGCGCTCAGGAACAGGGCGGCGTTAAAGGCCGGCAGGTAGGTATAGGGCGACTTGCCGGTCATGAAGGCGGCCCGCGAGATATCCAGGCCGTAGTGGGCGATGGAACGCATCACGCGCAGCCCCGTTTCTGGCGAATTACGCGGAAACAGCACCACTTCCACCGGCGTCTGGCGCGGAAAGCACTTGTTAATGTTCAGGAAGCGCCGGATGAAGGGGAAGGCCACGCCCTTGCCCAGGATGGTGTCGAGATTGGCTTCCTGGTACTTGCGGTATTCGTCGGGACCGCTGTCAAGATAAACCTGATGCGATTCGTTCAGGTCGAACAGGGCGCTCGAAGCGACCCCGATGACCAGCTTGTGCTCGATTTGAAACGCCATTCAGCGGGCCTATTCCTTGATCGCTTCGATACCGATGGTCAGCGTGACTTCGTCGCTGACGGCCGGCGCATATTTGCCGGCGCCGAAATCGCTGCGCTTGATTTTCGTCGTGGCGTTGGCGCCGCAGGCATCTTTTTTGGCCATCGGGTGCGGCATGCATTTGAAAGAGGTAACGTCCAGCGTCACCGGCTTGCTCACGCCCTTGATGGTCAGTTCGCCGTCCACCGATGCCAGGGTGTCGCCCTTGAAGTTGAACTTGTTCGATTTGAAGGTGATGGTCGGGTGCTTGGCGGTATCGAAGAAATCGGGCGCCTGGAGATGCTCGTTGAACACGCTGTAGCCCGTGTTGACCGATTTGGCGTCGATGGTCACGTCCACCGAGCCGGACCTGGCTGCACGGTCCAGCACCACTTTGCCGCTGGTCTTGTCGAAACGGCTTACCTGGGTGGAAAAACCCAAGTGGCTGTATTCGAAGCGCGGGAAGGTGTGGGAGCCGTCGATGACATAGGTTTCCGGTGCGGCCAGCGCGGGCAGGGACACGGCGAGGGCAAGGAACAGGGCGCTGACTTGTTTCATATGAACTCCGGGTGTGATGGTGATTAACTGGAAGCGAGCTGCAAAAGTAGCACAGTGATGTTGTCACGGCTGCCGTCGAGCTTTGCTGCTTCGATCAATTGTGCGCAGCATTCCGCCAGGCCATGTTCCAGCGTCACTTCTAGCACGGCGGCAATGCGGTCATCCAGGCTGGCCCCGTGCAAGCCGTCGCTGCAGAGCAGGTAGACGTCGTCGGGCTCGGCAAGCCAGGCTTTCAGGTCGGGCGAGACGGCGCTGGCCGGGCCGATGGCTTGCAGCAGCAAGTTTCGCGTGGGCAGGTTCTGCAGCAGGCCGGCGTCCAGCGCCTGCTGGTACATGGTCTGGTCGTGGGTCAGCAGGGTCAGCTTGCCGTCGCGGAAACGGTAGACGCGGGTGTCGCCCACATGGAATACCAGCAGCGGCAAGCCGGGTCCCGGGCGCCACAGGCCGGACAGGGTGGTGCCCATGCCGTCGCCATTGCCGCGCCGGTTGTCGACATTGGTCTGGAACATGCGCTGGTTGGTGAACTCCACCGCGTCGTGCAGCGTGACCAGGGCCTGGAGCGTTTCCGGACCGGGACTGGCGCCGGCCTGCGCGGGCGTGGGTTTGAACGGGCTGGGGCGGAAATTGGGCAGCGGCTGGCGGCCGGGCGACGCCAGGGCGGTGCGCAGGTAGTAGGCCATCGCGGTCAGGCCGTCGGCGCTGGCAATTTCGCCGCGCGCGTGCCCGCCCATGCCGTCGGCGATGCCAAACAGGCCCAGGTCAGCGTCGATCAGGAAATTATCTTCATTCGAGCCGCGCACCGTGCCGGTATCGGTCATGCCAAAGGCAGTCCCGAAGCCGAGCTCTTGCGTTACCGACGGTGTAAGTTGTTTCCAAGCGTACAATGCGACTCCCCGAGTGCGATTGCCAACATGCTAACACGGTGTCTATCCGGCAGGAAGTGGCTCGGCCGGCTCTTCGGGAACTTCGTCGACATCGATCGATTTGAACTCCGTCGTACCTTCGTATTCTGCATAAATCCAGTCTTCGTTGTCGCGCAACACGCCCTCGGGCGCCTTGCGCTCCACTTGCGGCAGCTTCTCCAGCGCCACGCGCATGTAATCGACCCAGATCGGCATGGCCAGGGTGGCGCCGAATTCGCGTCCTCCCAGCGATTTCGGATCGTCGAAGCCCATCCATGCCACGCCCACCACGCCCGGGCCGTAGCCGGCAAACCAGCCGTCGACGGCGTCGTTGGTGGTGCCGGTTTTTCCGGCCAGGTCGGTGCGCGCCAGCTGCTTGCTCGATTGCGCTGCGGTGCCGAAGCGGGTCACGTCACGCAGCATGCTGTCGACGATGAAGGCGTTGCGCTGGTCGATGACGCGGGCCGATTCTTCGGGCTTGGTTTCCCTGGTTTCGGCAATCAGCACGCCTTTGGCGTCCTGGATGCGCGAAATCAGGTAGGGCTTGACCTGGTAGCCGCCATTGGCGAATACCGCATAGGCGCCGGCCAGCTGCAGCGGCGTGACCGCGCCCGTGCCCAGGGCCATGGTCAGGTTCTTAGGATGCTTTTCCTTGGTGAACCCGAATTTTCCCAGGTAGTCGTGCGCATAGCCCACGCCGAGGGCGCGCAGCAGGCGCACGGTAGGCACGTTCTTGGAATGGGTGAGCGCGTCGCGCATGCTGACCTGGCCGTCGAATTTGCCATCGTCGTTTTGCGGCGACCAGGTGGCGCCCGCGTTCTCGCCGGGCATCTCGAGCGCTTCGTCGAGAATCTGGGTGGCCGGGAAATAGCCTTTTTCCAGCGCCGCAGAATACACGAAGGGTTTGATCGACGAGCCGGGTTGGCGCCATGCCTGGGTAACGTGGTTGTACTTCTGCAGGTTGAAGTCGAAGCCGCCCACCAGCGCGTGATAGGCCCCGGTCGACGAATCGATGGCCACAAACGCGGCCGCCACCAGCGGCACCTGCACGATAGACCAGTGGTTCGCATTGTCCTTCGCATTGTCCTTTGCGATGCGCACGACGGCGCCGGGACGCAGCTTGATGGCGGCCCTGGCTTTCTCCGCCAGCGCCGGCGCGACGAACTTCAGGCCGGCGCCGGTGATCTCCAACTGGTCGCCGTCAAAATTTTCGATAGTGACCTTGTTGCCGGCAACCTTGGTCACCATGACCGGTATCAGGCCGTCGCTGCTCGGGCGGGCGCGCAGCGCTTCGTTGATGGCTTCCTCGCGTTCGGCCGGGTCGGCAGGCAGGTCGATGAAGGCTTCCGGGCCGCGGTAGCCGTGGCGCTGGTCATAGGCCAGCACATTGCGGCGCACCGACTCGTATGCCGCATCCTGCTCGGCCTTGCGGATGGTGGTAATGACGGTGATGCCGCGCGTGTAGCTCTCTTCCTGGAACTGCTCGTACACGGCCTGGCGCGCCAGTTCGGCCACGTATTCGGCGTGGGTGTCGAACTCCTGGCGTGCGGTCGAAATGCGCAGGTTGGTCGCTTTCGCTTCTTCGTACTGCGCGTCGGTGATGTAATTGAGTTCATGCATACGTCGCAACACCACCAGCTGCCGCTGCTTCGCGCTGCGCGGATTGGTGGCCGGATTGAGGCGGATCGGATCCTTCGGAATCCCGGCCAGCATGGCTGTTTCGCCGACGGTGAGCTGCTTGAGATCCTTGTTGAAATAGGCGCGCGCGGCGCTGGCGAAGCCGTACGAGCGGCGTCCCAGGAAAATCTGGTTCATGTACAGCTCGAGGATCTGGTCCTTGGTCAGGGCATCTTCGATCTTGTAGGCCAGCGCGATTTCGGTCGCCTTGCGCGAAATGACCTTGTCGCGCGTAAGGAAGAAGTTGCGCGCGACCTGCATGGTGATGGTCGATGCGCCCTGGCGGTAGCCGCCCGCCATATTGGCGCGCGCGGCGCCCAGTGCGCGTATCCAGTCGATGCCGCCATGCTCGTAGAAGCGCGTGTCCTCGATGGCCAGCAGGGCCTTTTTCATCAGGTCGGGCACCTGGCCGATGGGGATGAAGTCGCGGTGCTCCTGGCCGAATTCGCCGATCAGCACATTGTCGGCGGTGTAAACACGCAGCGGAATCTTGGGCTGGTAGTCGGTGACGGCATCGATCGCGGGCAAATTGGGCGAAATCGACAGGAAAAAATAGCCCAGCAGGCCGAAAACCGACAGGATCGCGGCCACGGCAATGATGACGAAACCCTTGATCAGGGCAGGGCGGCGGCGCAGCCAGCCCAGGGGGGATTGCTCGGGTGTGCTCAAAATGGACTCTGCAAAGTTTGGCGGGTGCGCGATTATAATCCAAGGTTTTTTGCGATCCCTTTCAATCCCGCCGGGCTTATGCGATAGTCTCGCACATCTCGTTATAAGGAACTTTCAATGTCACTCGATCCGTCACCGGTCGCCTTCAAGCCGTATATCCCGGCGTCGGCCCAGTTGCCAGAAATGACCCCGCGCGCCCTGATCATGGGTATCTTGCTGGGCATGGTATTCGGCGCTTCCTCGCTCTACCTGGTGCTCAAAGTGGGCCTGACGGTCAGCGCATCGATTCCGGTGGCGGTCATTGCGATCACCCTGTTCGGGCTGGCCAAGAAAATGGGCGGCAAGGATTCGACCATCCTCGAGAACAGCATTACCCAGACCGCCGGTTCGGCTGGCGAATCGATCGCTTTCGGCCTTGGCGTGACGATGCCCGCCATTATGATCCTCGGTTTCGACCTCGAAATTTCGCGCGTCATGCTGGTGGGCGTGCTCGGTGGCTTGCTGGGCATCCTGATGATGATCCCGATGCGCCGCACCATGATCGTGGACCAGCACAAGACGCTGAAGTACCCGGAAGGCACGGCCTGTGCCGAAGTGCTCAAGGCGGCGGCCACCGAAACGTCGCGCGAAGCGGCAGGCGAAATCCGCGAAGAGGGATCGGATGCCGCGCGCGATGCCCGGCACCGCGCCATGATCATTTTCGGCGGTTTCACGGTCGGCCTGCTGTACAAGGTGGCCAATATCTCCTTCAAGGGCTGGAAAGACACCGTCAATTTCGAGTTCGGTGCGCCGCTCAAGGCCGGCTCGGTGGGCGCGGAAGTGTCGCCCGAGCTGCTGGGCGTGGGCTATATCATCGGCCCGCGCATCGCCATGACCATGGCCGCGGGCGGCGTGCTGTCCTATTTGCTCCTGATCCCGATGATCAAATTCTTCGGCGACCTGCTGACCGTGCCGGTTTCGCCCGGCACCATGCTGATCAAGGACATGAGCGCCAACGACATCCGCAGCGCCTACGTGCTGTACATCGGCGCCGGCGCCGTTGCCGCCGGTGGCCTGATCAGCGTGGCACGCGCCATGCCAACCATCTGGCGCGGCCTGAAAGCCGGCCTGTCCGGCATGGGCAAAGGCAGCGCGGCCGACGAATCGCTGCGCACCGACCGCGATATCCCGACCAAGTGGGTGGTCATGGGCTGCCTGGGCATCATCGCCGTCATTTCCCTGGCCACGCCGCTGCATATGAACTTCCTGGGCGCGCTGCTGATCCTGGTGTTCGGCTTCCTGTTTTCGACCGTGTCGTCGCGCCTGACCGGCGAAGTCGGTTCCTCGTCCAACCCGATTTCCGGCATGGCGGTGGCCACGCTGCTGTTTACCTGCCTGATTTTCCTGGTCATCGGCTGGACCGGTGGCCAATACTACGTGACGGCGCTGTCGGTGGGCGCGATCGTCTGCATCGCCGCCAGTAACGCGGGCACCACGTCGCAAGACCTGAAAACCGGCTACCTGGTCGGCGCGACGCCGCGCCTGCAGCAGTACGCAATCCTGTGCGGCGCGGTGGCGTCGGCCCTGATCCTGGGCCCGATCCTGCTCAAACTGAACGACGCCAGCACCGTCTACGTGCCGGCCGCCCAGGTGGCCCCGGGCCTGACGGTCGACGCATCGAAACTGACCGTGACGGCGCAGCTGCAAGGCCCGCAGGCAGCCGGCGACAGCAAGACCTACAAGGTTTGGCAAAAAACCGACACCGTGGGCGGCCCGTCGGGCAAATACCTGGTGGCCGACGACGGCTCGCTCGCTTACCTGGTGGACCCGGGCATCAACGGTACCCACACCAAGCGTCCGGATGGTTCGGAAGTGAAGAAATACGACGCGCCCAAGGCCGTGCTGATGTCCTACATTATCAAGGGCATCCTGGACCAGGAGCTGCCGTGGACCCTGGTCCTGCTGGGCGTGATGATCGCCGTGGTGCTGGAAATGGCGGGCGTGCAGTCGCTGGCGTTCTCGGTGGGCGTGTACCTGCCGCTGGTATCGACCGCGCCGATCGCCATCGGCGGCGCCATTCGCTGGCTGGTTGACCGCCGCAACAACAAACTGGAACACAATGCGAGCCTGACGGACGAAGCGCAGCAGGCAGCGGGCGACCGTAGTTCGGGCGTGCTGCTGGCATCGGGCTATATCGCAGGCGGTGCGCTGGCAGGCATCATCATCGCGATCACTGCAGGCGTGCTGACCGACTTCGATACGAAGCTGACCAACTGGGCCGCGGCGGCCAATCCATTCTTTGCCGGCGCCAGTTCGGATGCGCTGTCGATGCTGCCCTACGCGCTGCTGATGGTGCTGCTGTACTGGATAGCGCGGGAAAAGAAGGCGCTGTAAATGAAAAAGGCGGAATGTACATTCCGCCTTTTTTTATACGAATGCCAGGTCGTGCTGGCGTATCAGGTCGTCCAGCCAGTCGTCGCTGTTGCCGAACTTGAAGCCAAGCTGGGTGGCGCGGCCCATGTCCATGGCGAATGCGGCCGGATAGTCGAAGGGGCTCAGTTCACCTGGCGGCGTTGGCTCGGCGGCCGGCAGGGCGCGCACCGGGGCGTCGAGCACCTGGCCCACGCGCTGGTAGATGTCGAAGGCCGACAGCGGGCCGTCGCAAGCCGCGTTCACAGGGCCGGTGAAGGTTTGTGCGCCCGCCCACACCAGGAAGCTGCTGATCAACTGCGCGCTGACGAAGGACGTGGCCGCGGCGACGTCGGTGTAGCGCAGCGATTCGTGCTGGCGCACCATGTCCACATAGTGCGCCAGGCGCCCGGTGAAGTCCTCGGATCCGGCCAGGACGTGGCCGATGCGCACTGTGACCAGCGGCAGCGTCCCGTCCCGGTATAAATAGGCCTCGGCCTGCACTTTGCCCATCACGTAGCTCTGGGTGGCAAGCTTCGGGTCGTGCCATGGGTAGCGCGTATCGATCGGCTGGCCCAGCACATTGAGGTCGGTTTCGCGGAACGGCGCGGCCTGCTGACCCAGCAGCGAACGGTAAACCTCGATGGTCGAGGCCATGATGTACCGTTTTACCTTGCCCGCGAAGACCTTCACCGCGATCGCGGCGTCCAGCGGGCTGTAGCACATCTGGTCATACACAATGTCATAGCCGGGAATGTCGGCGAAGGCGGCGACCATGGCGCGCTCGTTGCGGCGGTCGACACGGATACGGGAAATGCGCGATCCGAACGGGTCCGGCGCGTGGCCGCGCGTGGCGATCGTGACCTGGTGCCCGGCAGCGAGCAGGCGCTGCACGAGCAGCTTGCCGAAGTACCGCGTGCCGCCTATAACCAATATATTCTTGCGCATGGCGTTTCCTTGTCTATTCGAGTATATTTTCTGCTGAGAGAGCGGTTTGATCAAACTATAATTATTGACGCAATGCACAAGAAAAACTTAGCCATGGAATGCATATGAAGCACTTGCGCAGCCTTTCCGGCCTGATCGACTTCGAGTGCGCGGCGCGCTGGGGCAGTTTCAAGCTGGCCGCGCGCGAGCTGCACAAAACTCCGGCGGCGGTCAGCCAGCAGGTCAAGCAGCTGGAGGAAGGCGTCGGCTTTTCCTTGTTCATCCGCCATCCGCGCCATATCACGCTCACCGAAAAAGGCCAGGAGCTGTCGATTTCGGTGGGACGCATGCTGGGCGACCTGCGCGCCAAAATCAGCGCGCTGCAAAGCGGCGACGAAGAATCGGTGCTGCGCATCTCGACCACCCATTCCTTCGCGATCAAATGGCTGGTGCCGCGCATGCACCGCTTCACCAAGCTGTATCCGGAACTGGACATCCGGCTCGATTCGAACGATGCCCCGGTGAGCCTGGACGATGAAAGCACGGACGTCGCGGTGCGCTTCGGCCCCGTGAGCGACGGCGACCCTGGCCTGCTGTTTCGCGAGCGGCTGATCGCCGTCTACAGTCCCGAGCTGCTGGCGCCGGGCCAGGCCGAGCTGACCCTGGCCGACTTGCCGCGCTTTCCGCTGCTGTACGAAAAGACGCCCGAATCGTGGCTGCAGCTGCTGGCAGAGAACAAGGCGCTCAAGGGTAAATACGATTTCTCGCGCGGCTACAGCCACTGGGGTGTGCTGGCGCAAGCGGCGGTGGCGGGGCAGGGCATCGCCCTGGTGGCGTACGGGATCGCGGCCCAGGACATCCTGAAAGGCTCGCTCAGGCGGATCAACTGCCGCAGCGCGCCCTTCGGCAGCGGCTACCGCTTCATGGTCAATCCGCGCAAGGAGAACATGCCCAAGGTGCAGCGCTTCCGGGCCTGGCTGGTGGCCGAGATGGACGACATGCGGCGCGGCCTGGAATGAAAAATGGCGGCCCGCAGGCCGCCATTTTTACTTGGTGCGTATTGCTTACTTCACGCCGTGCATCAGCTTCTGGATGAACGGTGCGAGCAGGAACAGGATCACGCCGCCTACCATCAGGATCCAGAAACCCTGGGTGTAGCCGGTCAGTGCCGATTCCACCGACATGCCGTGCTCGCCGCTGATCAGGCCAGCGATAATGCCCGACAGGTTGTTGCCGATACCGGTCGACAGGAACCAGCCGCCCATGCCCAGGCCAACCAGGCGCACTGGCGCCAGCTTGGTGACCATCGACAGGCCGATAGGCGACAGGCACAGCTCACCGATCGACTGGATCCAGTAGACAGCGAACAGGGTCCAGAACGGTACCTTGTTGATGGTCGGGTCAACCAGGAAGGTCAGCGCGTACATCAGCAGGCCGAAGGCCAGGCCGTTGAAGATGATACCCAGGCCGAATTTGCGTGGAATCGAAGGATTGACGTTTTTCTTGGCCATCACGACCCAGATCCAGGCGATCACCGGTGCGCAGGCAATGACGGCGACCGAGTTCACACTCTGGAAGTAGGCGGTCGGGAACATGTCCATGCCCAGCGCGCCGGCGCGGTCGACGACTTTCTCGGCCAGGAAGGTGAACGAGCTGCCGGCCTGTTCGAAGAAGGCCCAGAACAGGATGTTGAAAGCGAAGATGATCATCATGGCGATGGTCTTGTCGCGGGCAATGGCGCCGTCCTTGATACCTTCGACCATCAGCATGGCGGCCAGGATCGCGAACAGCGTCATCAGGACGTACTGCAGCGGTTCCGCGCCTGCCTTGAGCAGCAGGTACATGACAGGAATCACGCACAGCGCGCCGACGGCAACCATCACCACGCGCATCGGGTTCTTGGCGTCGCCTTCCGGTGCGCCGATGCCCTTGAGCGAGGCGCGGCCGATGTAGAACCAGACAAGGCTGATCAGCATGCCGACGCCGGCGGCGTAGAACACCACTTTATAGGCAGGGATGTCGCCGGTGTTGAAGACTTTCTGCGCCAGGTACTGGGTCAGGATAGGGGCGAAGAACGCACCCATGTTGATACCCATGTAGAAAATCGTGAAGCCGGAATCGCGGCGGGTGTCGTTCAAGGCATACAGCTTGCCGACCATGGTCGAGATGTTCGGCTTGAACATGCCGTTACCGACGATGATGGTGGCCAGGCCGAGCTTGAAGATGTCCTGGTTCGGCATGGCGATCATGAACAGGCCGGCGGCCATGAAGACCGCGCCCAGCAGGATCGAACGCTGGTAGCCAATGACCTTGTCGGCCACGTAGCCGCCGAATACCGCGCCGGCATACACCAGCGCCAGGTAGGAGCCGTAGGTGAGGTTGGCGTCTGCTTCGCCGACGGACGAACCGCCGTAGAACTGGGTAACGATGTACAGCACCAGCGCCCAGCGAATGCCGTAGAACGCGAAACGCTCCCAGAATTCGGTCATGAACAGCATCCACAGGGGACTTGGGTGCCCCATGATCTGCTTAAATTCTGGAATGACTACTTCCTTGTTTGTACTGCCGCTCATCCGGTATCTCCTGGATTGTAGTTTTGAATGAATAAGTCGTATGAAAGGCTCAACTTTTGGTCAGAGAATTCCAATAGGGCTGCATTTTAATGTAAATCCGGCACCGCAAGCGAATTTTTGCCAGATGTGCTAATTGCGCTATGAAACGACCTTGCGCAAGCACAGTAAAAGAAGCGGACCCACGAAAGCGCGAGTTGTCGTATATTGGCATTGCAGGGCTTGTTTGTAAGTACTCGATTTGAAAAGGAATTCGCATTATGGAACACGACGTTGTCGATACTCTCATTTCGCCCGAAGGCCAGCTGGAAGTACTGTCGAAAGCAGAAGTGGTCAAGCTGCTCGACACCAGCCAGGGTGGTCTCTATCAAATTTTCCGCAATTGCGCGCTGGCCGTGCTGAACTGCGGCAGTTCCATCGACGACGGCAAGGAGCTTCTGGAAAAGTACAAATCCTTCGATATCAGCATCGTGCAGCGCGAGCGCGGCATCAAGCTGGAAATCAGGGGCGCCCCGGCGATCGCTTTCGTCGACGGCAAGATGATCAAGGGAATCCACGAGCACCTGTTTGCGGTGCTGCGCGATATTGTCTTCATCAGCAATGAAGTGACGGATAACCCGAAATTCGACATGACGCGCACCGAAGGGATTACCGATTCGGTATTCCATATCCTGCGCAATGCGAATGTGCTGCAGCCGCAGCGCAATCCGAACCTGGTGGTGTGCTGGGGCGGGCATTCGATCAACCGGGTCGAATACAATTATTCGAAGGAAGTCGGCTACCAGATGGGCCTGCGCGACCTCGATATCTGCACCGGCTGCGGTCCGGGCGCCATGAAAGGGCCCATGAAGGGCGCGACCATCGGCCACGCCAAGCAGCGTCTGGGGCATGGCCGCTACCTGGGTATTTCGGAGCCGGGCATTATCGCGGCCGAGTCGCCGAACCCGATCGTCAATGACCTGGTCATCATGCCGGACATTGAAAAGCGGCTGGAAGCGTTTGTGCGTACCGGGCACGGGATTATCGTGTTCCCGGGCGGCGCCGGAACGGCCGAGGAGATTCTCTACATTCTCGGCATCCTGCTCCATCCGGACAATGCCGACATGCCGTATCCGCTGATCTTTACCGGTCCGGAAACGGCGCGCGACTACTTCATCCAGATTAACCAGTTCATCGGGCTGACACTGGGCGAAGAAGCGCAGAAACGCTACAAGATCATTATCGACGACCCTGAAATGGTGGCGCGCGAAATGCAGCTGGGGATCAAGCAGGTGCGCGAATTCCGCAAGTCGCGCAGCGATGCGTATTACTTCAACTGGCTGCTGAAAATCGACGAGGAATTCCAGCGTCCGTTCAAGCCGACCCACGAGAATATGCGCAATTTAAAACTGCACAAGAACCAGGAAAAGCACCTGCTGGCGGCCAATTTGCGGCGCGCGTTTTCGGGCGTGGTGGCCGGTAACGTCAAGGACGAGGGGATCCGGGCAATTGAAAAGTTCGGGCACTTTGAAATCCACGGCGATGCCGAGATCATGGGGCCGATGGATGCCCTGCTGTCGTCCTTCGTGGCGCATAGCCGGATGAAATTGCCGGGCAAGGCGTACACGCCTTGCTATCGCGTGATTCAGTAACGTTCGAAAAACGTAGGGTGGAAAAGGCGAAGCCGCCTTCCACCATGCTGACTCGGCATGGTGGAAGGCGGCTTCGCCTTTTCCACCCTACGTAATACCGCGACCGCGGTATTACTCTTCGCGGCGCAGGTGCGGGAAGAGAATCACGTCGCGGATGTTCGGCGAGTCGGTGATCAGCATCATCAGGCGGTCGATGCCGATACCGCAGCCACCGGCCGGCGGCATGCCGTATTCCAGCGCGCGGATGTAGTCGGCGTCGTAGAACATCGCTTCTTCGTCGCCCGCATCCTTGGCCGCCACCTGCGCCAGGAAGCGTGCCGACTGGTCTTCGGCGTCGTTCAGCTCCGAGAAGCCGTTGGCGATTTCGCGACCAACCATGAACAGCTCGAAGCGCTCCGTGATGCCAGCCTGCGTATCGGACGCGCGCGCCAGTGGCGACACTTCGGCCGGATAGTCGATGATGAAGGTCGGTTCCCACAGTTGCGCTTCGGCGGTTTCTTCGAACAGCGACAGCTGCAGCGAACCCAGGCCCGAGGTCGAAAACGGCTTTACGCCAAACTTCAGCAGTTCGGCCTTCAGGAAGTCGACATCGTTCAGCTGTTCCATTGTGTAGTTCGGCGCGAACTTGTTGATCGCTTCAACGATGGTCATGCGGTGGAAAGGCTTGGACAGGTCCAGCTCTTTGCCGCCGTAGGTCAGCACCGCGGTGCCATGCGCGTCTTCGGCCGCGCGGCGAATCACCGCTTCGGTGAAGTTCATGATCCACTGGTAGTCGGTGTAGGCCGCATAGAATTCCATCATCGTGAATTCTGGATTGTGGCGCGGCGATACGCCTTCGTTGCGGAAGTTGCGGTTCACTTCGAACACGCGGTCGAAGCCGCCCACCACCAGGCGCTTGAGGTAGAGCTCCGGCGCGATACGCAGGAACATTTCCATGTCCAGCGCGTTGTGGTGCGTGATGAAAGGCTTGGCCGCGGCGCCACCTGGAATGGTGTGCAGCATTGGCGTTTCGACTTCCATGAAGTCGTTTTCTTCCATGAAGCGGCGGATCGACGACATGGCGGCAGTGCGCGCCTTGAAGGTGCGGCGCGTTTCTTCGCTCATGATCATGTCGACGTAGCGCTGGCGGTACTTGGTTTCCTGGTCGGCCAGGCCGTGGAATTTGTCCGGCAGCGGACGCAGCGACTTGGTGATCAGGCGCAGGCTGGACACCTTGACCGTCAGTTCGTCGGTCTTGGTCTTGAACAGCGTGCCTTCGATGCCCAGGATGTCGCCCAGGTCGTAGGTATTGAGCGCTGCCATGACGTCTTCGCCGACGCGTTCTTCGGTCACGTAGATCTGGATGCGGCCGTTGCCCTGGCCCGACGAATCCTGCAACTCGGCGAACACGGCCTTCTTGCCGGCGGCGCGCTTGAGCATCATGCGGCCAGCCATGACCACGGCTACCTCGGTCGCTTCGAGTTCTTCGCGCGTCTTGGCGCCGAATTCTTCGCGCAGGGCCGCGGACTTGTGCTGAGGACGGAAGTCGTTCGGGAAGGCGATGCCCTTTTCGCGGATCGCAGCGAGTTTGACGCGGCGCTCGGCGATGAGCTTGTTTTCGTCGGCCGGGGCGGCTGCTTGGTCTTGGATGTCCGTAGTCATGATTGTTATCGCTAGTTTTATGGATTATGCAGGGAACAGTTCGTCGATCGTCAGCTGGGAAAAATCGCTGGCGATGTGGATGACGTTGTCGAATTCGGCAAAGGCTTCGGCGGGCAGGGTGGTGGTGAGCACCACGCACTTCATGCCGGCGCGGCGCGCAGCTTCCACGCCCAGCGGCGCGTCTTCAAACACGATGCAGTGTTCGGGCGCGACGCCGCAGCGTTCGGCCGCGAGCAGGAACACGTCCGGATTCGGCTTGCCGCGCGCGACATCGGCCGCGCCGACCACGGTGTCGAAGTGCTTGCGCAAGTCGAGGCCATCGAGCGTGAAGGTGATGTTGGCGTTAGGCGCGGCAGTGGCCACGGCCAGCGCAACGGAGCGCCCCTTGGCCAGGGCGATCAGCTCGTCGAAGCCGCTGACCGTTTTGCGGTGCGGCTCGTACAGTTCGCGGTAGACCGATTCCTTTTCCACGTTGAGCGTGTGGACTTCGGCGTCGTCAAGGTGCTCGCCCAGGTGGGTACGGATGATTTCGTGGCCCTGGCGGCCTGCCGTGGCGCGGAAGAATTCGTCGGCATCGATGTCCTGGCCGCGGCGCTGGAAAAAAGTAACCCAGGACGCCGTGTGGAAGGACATGTTGTCGACGATGGTGCCGTCCATGTCGAAGATGAATGCGCGTTTCGTATCGGTCATCGATCAGACGCCTTGCTTGAGTGAGGCAGAGATAAAGTCGTCCAGGTCGCCGTCCAGAACACCCTTGGTGTTGCCGGTCTCGAAGTTGGTGCGCAAGTCCTTGATGCGGGACTGGTCCAGCACGTAGGAGCGGATCTGATGGCCCCAGCCCACGTCGGTCTTGGAGTCTTCCAGCTTCTGCTGCTCGCTCATGCGCTTGCGCAGTTCGTGCTCGTACAGCTTTGCCTTCAGCATTTCCATCGCTTCGGCGCGGTTGCGGTGCTGGCTTCGGTCGTTCTGGCACTGGACCACGATGCCGGTAGGGCCGTGCGTCATGCGGACCGCGGAGTCGGTTTTGTTGATGTGCTGTCCACCGGCGCCGGACGCACGGTAGGTGTCGACCCGGATATCGGCCGGGTTGACGTCGATCTCGATCGAATCGTCCACTTCCGGATACACGAACAGGCTGGTGAACGACGTATGGCGGCCATTGGCCGAGTCGAACGGCGACTTGCGTACCAGGCGGTGCACGCCGGTTTCGGTGCGCAGGTGGCCGTAGGCGTATTCGCCTTCGACCTTGAGGGTGGCTGTCTTGATGCCCGCGACCTCGCCGTCGGACTGTTCAAGGATGTCGACCTTGAAGCCCTTGCGTTCGCAGTAGCGCAGGTATTGACGCAGCAGCATGGACGCCCAGTCCTGGGCTTCGGTACCGCCGGCGCCGGCCTGGATGTCGATGAAGCAGTTGTTGGCGTCGAGCTGGCCGCTGAACATGCGGCGGAACTCCATGCCTTCGACGACCAGCCTGATGGCGTCGGCGTCGGCGATGACCGCTTCGAGCGTGTCGTCGTCGTTTTCTTCGCGCGCCATGCCGAACAGGTCGTTCGCGTCCTTCAGGTCCTTGTCGGCCTTGATCAGCGTATGGACAACCGATTCGAGCGCTTTCTTCTCTTTGCCCAGGTCCTGGGCGCGCTTCGGGTCGTTCCAGACGGTGGGGTCTTCCAGTTCTTCGTTTACTTGTTCGAGCTTCTCTGACTTTTTATCGAAGTCAAAGATACCTCCGAAGTTCGGCTTCACGATCCGTAAGGTCGTTGAGCAGGGCGGAGAGGGCGTTAATGCGTTCGGCTTCCATAGCGTTCCGGTCTTCTTGAATTGGTTAAATCGAACCTTCGATTATACCTCAGAGCGGCCTTCCCTTGATCCTGGCGATGGCGCTGCGTATCATGGGGCGCTGTGCCCACCAAAATGACCCGGAATCGCCACATATGCGTTATCAAATTTGCATCGCGCCAATCTCCCTGGCGTCCCTGGCCCTGGCCGGCGCCGCCATGGCCGCACCCGCGCCCGGCACGACGGCCGTCGTCGCCATCCTGGAGACCACCGATGTGCATTCGAACCTGGTGGGATTTGACTATTTCAAGCTCGCGCCCGAGCCGTCGCTGGGCCTGGACCGCACTGCCACGCTGATTGCCGCGGCGCGCCGCCAGTATCCGAACAACTTCTTGTTCGATAACGGCGACACCATCCAGGGCACGGCGCTGGCCGACTACCAGGCGCTGGTCGAACCGCTGGCCTGCGACAAGACGCTGGCCGTCTACAAGGTCATGAACCTGCTCGGCTTCGACGGCGGCGGCATCGGCAACCACGAATTCAACTATGGCCTGGCTTACCTGAGCCAGGTCACCGGCAACCGTTTCGACGTGGCCGGCGTGGACCAGTCCAAACCGCGCTGCGCCGGCCCGGCCTTTCCCCAGGTGCTGGCCAATGTGTACAGCGCGCGTACACGGCAGCCGCTGTTTGCGCCGTACCGCATCATCGACAAGCAGATCGCCGTGCAAGGCGCCGACGGCGCCCCGTCCACCGCCACGCTGCGGGTCGGGATCATCGGCTTTGCGCCGCCCACCATCGTGGCCTGGGACAAGCGCTGGCTGGAGGGGAAGGTCTACACCGAAGGCGTGCGCGAGACGGCGGCGCGGCTCATTCCGGAGGTGCGCGCCAAGGGCGCCGACCTGGTGGTCGCCATTTCGCACGGCGGCCTGGATGACGCGCCGTATTCGGCGGCCATGGAAAACGGCAGCTTCCACCTGTCGCGCGTGCCGGGAATCGACGCCATGCTGATCGGCCACTCGCACCAGGTGTTCCCGAACGCGGAAAGCACCGTTGCCCAGTTCAACCTGCCGGGCGTGGACAAATTGAAGGGCACCGTCAATGGCGTGCCGACGGTGATGGCGAACATGTGGGGCAAGCATCTGGGCGTCATTGGCCTGCATTTGAGTTACGACGGCACCCGCTGGAACGTGGACAAGGCGCGCACCACGGTGGAGGCGCGGTCGGCGCAGCTGGACAAGTCGTTTGTGGCGGCCGATCCGGCCATCGCGGCACTGGTGAAGGCAGAACACGAGGCCACGATCGGCTACGTGAAAACGCCGCTGGGGACGACGGACTTCCGCATGTCGAGCTATTTCGCGGATGTGGGCGATGTGTCGGCCATTGCCGTGGTCAACGCGGCGCAGGCGGATTATGTGGCCAGGTACGTCAAGGCCGGCCTGCCGAAATACGCCAGATTGCCGGTGCTGTCGATGGCCGCGCCGTTCAAGAGCGGCCTGGCCGGCGTGAACGATTACACCGATGTCCAGGCAGGCGGTATCGCGCTCAATAACGCCGCCGACCTGTATCTGTATCCGAATGCGCTGTACGCGGTAAAGGTCAACGGGCCTGAGCTGAAGGCGTGGCTGGAACATGCCGCGGGCCGTTTCAATACGATCGATCCTGCCAGGGCGGAGCCGCAGGAACTGGTCAGCGCCGGCTTCCCGAGCTATAACTTCGATGCGCTGACGTCGCGCGACGTGAGCTACGAGATCGACTTGTCGCGTCCCAAAGGCGACCGGATCATCAAGCTGCAGTATCGCGGAAAGCCCGTGACCGGCAAGATGGCGTTCCTGGTCGCGACCAATAACTACCGCGCCAGCGGCGGTGGGGGCTTCCCCGGGCTGGACGGCAGCAAGACCGTGATCGCGGCGCCGGACGCCAATCGCGACATCCTGATTGCCTATATTCGCCAGGAGAAGTCGCTCAAGCGGGAAGCGCATGGACAGCATCGCAGCTGGCGCTTTGCGAAGCTGAAAACAGCCGGTCCGGTGGTATTCCATTCAGCGCCCGGCCTGATCGAACTGGCGAAACTGGCGCAACTGGAGAACGTCACCATGCTGAACGCCGACGACGGCCGCGGCAAGGGCCTGGCGCTGTACCAGCTCGACCTGTCGAAATGAAGGCGCTGCTGGCCGCTGCGCTGGTGTGCATGTGCGGGTTTGCGCACGCCGCCGATGCGCAGGCCGACTTTGACCTGGGCCGCAAGGTCCGCAACGGCGACAGCGAACGCGCATACCTGCTCATTCGCCGCGCGGCTATCCTGCAACACCCGGCGGCCATGTTTACGCTCTCGAACATGCTTACATCCGGCGAAGGCGTGGCGCCCGATGCAGCCGCTGCCAGGACCTGGCTGGAAGCGGCGGCCGCCCTGGAAAACCCGGAAGCCCTGCAGCAGCTGGCCCTGCACCTGCAGGAAGGAACGCTCGGCTATGCGCGGGACGACGTGCGCGCCGCCCAACTGCTACGCGAGCTGGCGCACGCCATGAAGCACCGGCATCATCGCAAGTCTTTACTTTGAGTGGCTGTATCTGTAATGTTGTCGATTCGCATCGCATTGTGCGTGCACATGAATAATGAAAGAGGCAAAAATGAAAAAGATCGTTCCTGTTCTGATGGTTGCAGCACTGGCCGCTGGTTGCACGATTGTCGACACGGGCGAAGTTGGTCTGCGCGTTAATTTCGACAAGACCATCGACAGTGAAGAGCTGATTGCCGGTTCCTTCAACCAGACCATGATCGGCTCCGTGCTGACCTTCGCGATCAAGGATGTCAGTGTCGACGTCAAGGACCTGAACCCGCTCGCGGCCGACAACTCGACGATGAAGGACTTCGACATCAGCGTGATCTACAACATCACGCCGTCGGCTGTGTCGGACCTCTACATCAACAAGAGCCGTGCTTTTCACACCAATGAAGGTGGCGACATCTACCTGATGCACTCCTACATTTACCAGACCGCGCGCAATGCCGTGTACAAGATCGCGCGCAAGTACGAAGCGCTGAACATGAACGACAGCCGCGCGCAGATCGAGCAGGAGATCCAGCAGACGATGATGTCGACCCTGGCCGAAGAGAAGCTGACCGGGATTATCATTTCGCAGGTCCGCGTGGGCAGTATGGTGCCGAGCGACGCCGTCAAGGCCAGTGCCGACAACCTGGTGCGCGCCAAGAACGAGGAAAAGACCAAGGAAGTTGAAGTGCAGATTGCGAAGAAGGAAGCGGAGCGTATCGCTGCACTGAACGCAAATGCGGGTGCGATCAGCTACATGCAGGCGCAGGCGCAGATGAAGATCGCCGAAGGTATCGCTGAAGGCAAAGTGCACACGGTCGTGATTCCTTACGATTTCAAAGGCATGGTCAACGTCGGCGCACAGAAGTAATACCGGCAAAAAACCTCGTCCTCGCGCAGGCGGGGACCCATAGCACCTATGATCAGATGTGCTATAGGTCCCCGCCTGCGCGGGGACGACGTCGTTTACGTGCGCTTTTCGTAATTCGTATAGAATTTCCTTTCACTTCCATCTGAAGGCCATCATGTCCACTCCTCTCCCGATCGCCAAAAAAGTCTCGCCTGAGCCAGCGGTCCTGGAATTGCTGTCGAACCTGGTCAATCGCCATGGATGCATCACTGGCGCAACTGGAACCGGCAAGACGGTCACGCTGCAGGTCATCGCGCAAGCGCTGTCGGACCAGGGCGTACCGGTCTTCATGGCCGACGTGAAAGGCGACCTGTCCGGCATGGCCAAGGCTGGCGCGCCTTCCGAGAAAATGAACGCACGCCTGGCATCGCTGGGCGTGGAAGCGCCGCAATGGGCGGCCTGTCCGGTGACCTTCTGGGACGTATTCGGCGAACAGGGACACCCTGTGCGCGCCACCATTTCGGATCTCGGCCCGCTGCTGCTGGCCCGCATGCTGAACCTGAACGATACCCAGGAAGGCGTGCTGCAACTGGTTTTCAAGATCGCCGACGACAATGGCCTGCTGCTGCTCGATTCCAAAGACCTGCGCACCATGCTGCAGAACGTGGGCGACAACGCGGCCGACTATCGCACCGCTTACGGGAATATCTCGGCGGCGAGCATAGGCGCCATCCAGCGTGGCCTGATCGCACTGGAAGAGCAGGGCGGCGACCAGTTCTTCGGCGAGCCGATGCTCAATATCGACGACCTGCTGCAGACCGACGCGCGTGGCAAGGGCGTGGTCAACATCCTGGCGGCCGACAAGCTGATGAACGCGCCGCGCATGTATTCGGTATTTCTTCTGTGGCTGCTGTCCGAACTGTTCGAAAACCTGCCTGAAGTGGGTGACCTGGACAAGCCGAAGCTGGTCTTCTTTTTCGACGAAGCGCACCTGCTGTTCAGCGAAGCGCCCAAGGAGATGCTGCAAAAGATAGAACAGGTCGTGCGCCTGATCCGTTCGAAGGGTGTGGGCGTGTTCTTCATCACCCAGAATCCGCTCGATATCCCGGATACTGTGCTGGGCCAGTTGGGCAATCGCGTGCAGCACGCGCTGCGCGCCTACACGCCGCGCGACCAGAAGGCCGTCAAGGCGGCTGCCGAAACATTCCGCCCCAATCCCGCGCTCGATACGGCGCAGGTGATCACCGAACTTGGCGTTGGCGAAGCGCTGGTCTCCTTCCTCGATGAGAAGGGTCGTCCGAACATCGTGGAGCGCGCATTCATATTGCCGCCGGCGTCGCAGATTGGTCCGATCGATGCGGCAGCGCGCAAGGCGGCGATGGCGACGTCGGTAGTGGCGGGTGTCTATGAGAAAACCGTGGACCGCGAATCGGCGCACGAAATCATCAGCAAGCGGGTAGCGGCCAGCGCGCAGGAAGCGCAAACGAAGGCCGAGCCGAAAGCCGAAGTATCCGACTCGTCGATCGGCGGCATGCTGGGTGGCTTGTTTGGCGGCGGTGGCAGCAAGCGCGCGTCGCCGATGCAGGCGATGGTGACGTCGGCCGCGCGCAGTATCGGTTCGCAAGTGGGCCGCGAAATCATTCGCGGCGTGCTCGGTTCTATCCTTAAGCGGCGCTAGTTTTTTCCGGCTGCACCAGGATGAAGGGACTGACCACCGATGCCCACAGCGTGGCATCGGTCTCGGTCCAGGCTTGCGCCTGGGCGTCCGAGACCTTGCCCACTTTGCCGTCGGCCATCCAGCGCGCGATGTTTTCCTTGTCGTCGTGCGAAATGCGCACGGCCACGTCGACCAGGTCGAGTTCTTCGCTTACGTAGATCACATTGCCCTGGGCGAAATGGCGTACCAGTTCGGACCACGGCAGGCGCGCCGTCTCGCGGTTGATCTTGATCTTCAGATCGGTGTCTTTGTCAGGGTTGGTTTTCATACGAATTCTTGAATTGTCAGATGGTTTCGATCACCGGCGTGGGCGAACCCGCCCATGTTAACCGATACGCCGCACCCTTGCGGACATTGCCCACCAGCGCAGGCCGGAAACAGGCCAGGCAAGTGCCCGACGGATGGCGCACGCTCGGGTAGATGATGCCCATGGACCCGCTGTCGAGCAGGTCGGTAGCCAGCTTCTGCGATTCGATGTAGCTGGCCGGGTCGAGATACTGTTCGAATGCTTCGACGGCGCGGATGTCGTGGAAGGGGCCGGTGAAGTCGGCCAGCATGACCTGGTAGGTGACGCTGTCGTCGAAGCGGTCGATCTCCTGGTATTCCACGGTCTTGTGGAAGGTGATTTCGGCGAGCGAGGTTTCCACTTCGAAGGCGCAGTACCAGGCGCCGCGTTCGCCGTCGTTGAAACGGCTGCCTTCGGGGCGCGGATAGGTATAGGCCGCATTGATGATGCGGAAATTGGGCACGCCGAATACCAGTTCGTCGACGCCGATGCCGGGCAGGCCGCCGTATTCGCCACGCAGGCGTTCGTTGGTGGCGTTATCGAGTTCGAACAGGTCGCGCAGGATGTCGGTGGTTTCGGCCAGGGGGCTGAGAACCGAGTCTTCGACGTCGGCAAAGCGCTACGGAATCAGGCGGCAGGTGTCGAACTGGCGCAGGCTGGTAAGTTTGGGCACGACGGGCAAGATCAGAGGCCTCCGCGGCGCGCGTCGAGCAGCTTGCGGACCATTTGCATGGCGAGCAGGCCGCCGGCAAGCATCTGCGACACGGGCGTGCGGCCGCCAAAAACGGGGTTCTTGTTCGGCAGCGAGACCCATTCGTCGGCCAACTGGTCGCCATACAAAATATGCAGTGACTTATAGATGCCAAGCAAATACGATATGCGGGTGATGCGGTCGACTTCGAGCACGCGGTCGGGGTTCTTTTTCCACTCGTAGAAGGTGGAGGAAGACAGGCCGCCGAGCAGTTCGCGCGCATCTTCGTCGCGCAGCTTCCAGGCAGCAACCAGTTTGAAAAAGCCGATGAGGGCGGATTTCGACAGGCGCTCGCGTTCAGCCCGGGCGTTCAGGTCGACCAGCACGGCAGGTTCGAAACGGCTCTTTGGGTAGGCGTAGGCTAAGTTCATTTGGGGTACCTCCGGTTATGGATTAGTTATACTCCATTTCCACCATCAAGGCAAGCGAACTCCGAATTTGGAGTGATTTATGCGTGTTTTCAATAAAGTCAGGAGATTTTAATGTCAATAGGTAAAGTATTTGCCGCTTTGTGCCTGTCTGTAGCCGCTGCGGGCGTCGCGGCGGCGCCGCCGAGCAATGCCGAGTTGAAGAAGCAGGTTGCCGATACCGAACGCGCATTCGCCTCGACGATGAAGGCGCGCGACCATGCCGCCTTCGTCAGTTTCCTGGCCGATGAAGCCGTGTTCTTCTCGGGGCCGGTGCCCTTGCATGGCAAGAAGGCGGTTGGTGATTTCTGGAAGAAATTGTATGAGAAGCCGGAAGCGCCGTTTTCGTGGGAGCCGGATGAAGTGGAAGTGCTTGCGTCGGGCAAGCTGGGCTGGTCGAGCGGGCCGGTGTACGGACCGGACGGGAAGCTGATCGCGCGCTACAACTCGGTGTGGCGCCTGGAACCGTCGGGCAAATGGAAAATCATCTTCGACCACGGGGCCGATGTCTGTGATTGCAAAAAGCCGGCGCCGTAATACCACCAACCCAGGAGGATTGCATCATGCAACTCGGTAATTTCTCTGTCAGTCTCGCCGTGAAAGATATCGCATTATCACGTGCGTTCTACGAAAAGCTGGGCTTTACCGTGTGGGGTGGGGAGCAGGAGCGTGGCTGGCTGATTCTCAAGAATGGCAGCACCGTCGTCGGCTTGTTTCAAGGCATGTTCGAGAACAACATCATGACTTTCAATCCTGGCTGGGACAGCGACGGAAAAACGCTCGCCGAATTTGCCGACGTGCGCGAACTGCAGCGCGGGCTGAAGGCGCAAGGTGTGGAACTACTCAGTGAGGCTGATGAAACGGCGTCAGGGCCAGCGAGCTTCATGCTGGTTGATCCTGATGGCAATCAAATCATGTTTGACCAGCATGTGTAACCAATCAATCCAGCACTGCTCCTTCCAGCCACGTGGTTGATTCTCGTTCACTTAGTTCTTAAGCCTGCGCCTTGCCGAATTGCCTTTTCAAATAGTCGAAACGTGACCTTAATGGCAATAAAAAGTCCAATTTGGGCCTTATTGGCTCATTTGCCTATTTGGTCTACTATGTCCTTTCGTTGGAGGCGTAAGTACTTTACGAATCACCTTCAAGTGTTTGTGTTATTGGCCGCGCAGCATGTGCAGCCGCACAAATGCTCCCAGTGGATGGCGTTTATAACTAGCCTTGGGACAAGACCTAGGAGAAGGCAATGAACGCAGTAGCACCCTTTATCACTTTTAGTGCTAAGGATGCAAAGGCGCGGTTTGGCGAATTGCTGGATGAGGCGCTTGGTCAGCCAGTGGGCATTACGAAGCATGACCGACTGACCGCGTATGTGGTCTCCAAGCGGGATTTCGAAAAAATGTTAACGAATATCGCATTTCTCGAAGATCAGCTTTGGCTAGCAAAGGCTGATCTTGCACGCAAAGAAGGGTTTGTGGGGCCAGATCGCGTTGATGCACTCCTGAGCGATTTCAGGAACCTCGACGATGCTGAAAATAGCAATAACTAATCCTGCGCATAAATTTCTCGCAGGACTGCAGGCCAAGCAGTACAAGCAGGTTGGATCGGCAATCCTTGGATTGCTGCGAAATCCTGAGCCCCACGACAGCAAACAGCTCGTCGGTGCTGAACATGGCGAGTATCGGGTGATTGTCGCTAAGGGCGGACACTATTGAAATCCTTATCATTGGGAAGAGAAATGATGATGAGGTTTACAAGATGTGGGATCGGAACAGTAGAGCGAAAAGGCACGCATAGCGTGCTTTTTTCGGCAGCCGACGACGTTCTCGGTATCAATCAGCGAATCACGAACCAGAGTGCCTGTTCGAGACGTCCATTAAGCCGGCTCGGCGTGTTCCACCATGAGCTGTACCTTGGTCACGCCATTGTATTCATTCGCGTCGAGCCTGAAAGCCACTCTGGCGCGTTCACCGATGGACGCGGTGTGGCCGAACCAGATCGCATCGTAGCGCATGCCGTTGCGTTCCAGCTGCAATTTGAGGTGCCGCTCCTTCAGGATGCGCTGGCTCACCACGCGGAATTCGTCGCAGAATACAGGCGGCGCGAAGCCTTGGCCCCAGACCTGGCCGTCCATCAGGTCGATGAACTCGGTCGTGTAGTAGGCGTCTTCCAGCGGGCCGTCGGTCTCAATGATCCGTTCAAGTTGCTGGGTGTTGAGCCACGCGCGGCCTACCGCTTCGAAAGCTTCCGAAAACGCGTCGAAGGCGTCGGCCCTGATCGTCAGGCCGGCCGCCATGGCGTGACCGCCGAACTTGTCGATCAGCGATGGCGAACGCTTGGAAACCAAGTCCAGCGCATCGCGCAGGTGGAAGCCTGGGATTGATCGCCCCGAGCCCTTGAGCCAGCCGTCGCCGCCCGGTGCAAAGGTGATCGTGGGCCGGTAGAACTTCTCCTTCAGGCGCGACGCCACGATACCGATCACGCCCTGGTGCCACGATGCGTCGAACACGCTGATGGTATTGCTGGCCGACGGCTCGTAGTCGTCCAGGTGCAGCAGCGCCGCGTCCTGCATCTCGGCTTCGATCTCGCGTCGCTTCAGGTTGATTTCATTGAGCTGCTGGGCAATCGCCCATGCACGGCCTTCGTCGTCGGTGATCAGGCATTCGATCCCGAGCGACATGTCGTCGAGCCGTCCAGCCGCGTTCAGGCGCGGGCCGAGCGCGAAACCAAGGTCGAAGGGCGATGCTGTGCGGGCTTCGCGCGCTGCGACCCGGAACAGCGCGGCCACGCCGGCGTGCATGCGGCCTGCGCGCATGCGTTTCAAGCCTTGCGCGACCAGGATGCGGTTGTTGGTATCGAGCCGCACAACGTCGGCCACGGTGCCCAGCGCCACCAGGTCCAGCAGGTTGTCCAGCTTGGGCTGGGTCTGCGCATCGAACACGCCACGGCGGCGCAGTTCGGCGCGCAGCGCCAGCAGCACGTAGAACACCACGCCCACGCCGGCCAGGTGCTTGCTGGGGAAACCGCATTCAGGCTGGTTCGGATTGACGATGACGCGCGCCTCCGGCAGCTTGTCGGCCGGAAGGTGATGGTCGGTGACGACGACGTCGATGCCAAGCTTTTTCGCTGCCAGCACGCCGTCGATGCTGGCGATGCCATTGTCGACGGTGATGATGATGTCCGGGTTCTTTTCGCGCGCGGTCAGCGCCACGATCTCGGGCGTGAGGCCGTAGCCGTACTCGAAACGGTTAGGCACGATGAAGTCGACATTGGCGCCCATCGAACGCAAGCCGCGCAGGGCGACCGCGCAGGCAGTGGCGCCGTCGCAATCGTAGTCGGCCACGATGCACATTTTCTTACCCGCGCCGATGGCGTCGGCCAGGAATACGGCGGCAACGTCGATGTGCAGCAAGCCGCCAGGGGGCATCAGCGATGCCAGTTCGCTCGACAGTTCGCGCGTATCGGTCAGCCCGCGTGACGCGTACAGGCGCGCCAGCACAGGATGCACGCCTCCCTGGCGCAGCATTTCGGACGTACGGAAAGAGCAGGGACGGGTGGCAATGCGGGTCATGGCAGCAATCGGTTCAGGGTAGGGCGGCGCCAGAAGGCGCGCTGGGCCATCCTGGAGGTGGTCAATTGGATGTGGGCAGTGCGGTGGCTCAGCAGCAGGCGGATGCCGTTCACGCGGCCCTCAAGCAAGGATGCCAGGGCAGGGGCGAACAGTGTTTTTTCCAGCTGGTGCATGCGGTCGATCCAGCTCGCCCAGTCGCCGCCGATGGCGCTTTCGCTCAGTTCGCCGGCCAGCACGATCGTGTCGCCGATCGCGCCGGACATCAGTTCGGCGGGCGTGGCCCACGATGTGGCCAGCGCGGCCAGCCAGCCAGGGGCCTGGGATGCAGCCAACGTCGTTTCAGTGGCCTTGCCGGCCTTTGACGGCGCCCACGGCCAGAAGGAGTTTATCGCAGGCAGTCCGCGCGATTCGCGCTCCACGTTAACCGGGTGTTCGAACCACAGCATTTGCACTTCGTTCTGCAGCTTGCGGAAATTGACGGCGTGCGGGCCGGACGGCAGCCAGTCGGTCAGGTTCAGGCCCACCGACGCATCGGGTGACGATGTCGCCAGGTCGGACCAGTCGCCGGCGCGCATGAACCAGGTGGCCGCATCGCCGTACAGCAGGGTCTTGCCGATCTCGTCGAAATAGGGTTTGGCGACGTCGAACAAGGGACGCGCTTCGGTCTCGGTCAGGCGCAGGCCGCGCAAGTCGTTCATCGTCAGGTGATTGCGCGTGATCTGGATATGGGCCGGGTTGATGATGAACCAGCTGTCGCTGCCGGGATCGAGGCCCATGCCGCGCATGGCGGCGGCGGCGAAGGCGGGGTGGCCATCGGCCGACAGGCCAAGGGTCTGCGCCAGCCATGCCTCATGAGGTGTTGCACGAATGTTATCGTTGAGCGGGAGCGTGGCGTGCGAGGAGGTGCGGGACAGCAGTGCTGCCAGGGCAGGGGCTTGCAGGGCGCGCACCAGATCGGGCGCAAGCTCCGCAGGTGGCAGGGCAAACGGCAGGACAAGCGTAAGTTGGGTCATCCCCGCATTGTATGGCATACGGGGTGACAGGGACAGATAGGGGGGAGGTCAGGGGGCAATATCTCCGGTGGCGCTGCGGTCGGGCGGCGGGTCGATGTCGACATCGCCATAGGTGAGGCCAATGGCTTCCTCGTACCAGGTTTGCACCAGGGCCAGGTGTTCGCGTTCCTCGTTCAAGGCATGGGTAAAGTCTTCCACCATATGCTTCAGGTCGTGCTCGTCGGCCAGCGCAAGCAGCGTTTCCCAGCCTGATTTGTCGCACAGTTCGGCCGTGACGATGGCATGCAGCGACTGCGCCACCGTGGTACGCGGATCGTTCAGCACCTGCACCAGCCCCATGGATTCGACGCCGGACAGGTCGGCACTGGGCGTTTGCGACGTAGGATCCCCACCTAGCGAGACGATGGCGTCGCTCAGCAGCAGGAAATGGCGCGCCTCGTCGGCGCGGATCTGTTCAAGGTCGTCGATGGTCATGCTGATGTCGCCGTCGAGCATGGCTTCGCACTTGGTGATCAGCGCGTCGTACAGGCGGGTTCCCGTCCGTTCGAAGGCCAGCCGCTCTCCCAGTTTGTCGAGCAGGATTTGCGGACTGCCGCCCTTGAGTATCGCGAAACCCATATTGATCACGCCGCTTATCGTGCCCGGCAAGGGTACCGACCCCAAGGTGTCAGCGTCGGTAATGTAGCCATTGCGCAGGTCGGCCAGCGCCGATTCGTCGCCCGGTTCCTCGCTTGTCATGGAAGGATCGACATTTTGCATGGCTTTGCTGTCGATGGGCGACATCTGGATGCCGGTGCGGTTCATGCCGATCTGGTCTGTGTGTAGCGTCATGGTAGCTCCTTTCATGGATGCACTTTGCCGATGCCCGCCTTGCGCGACAATTCGGTGCCTGGGCTCCAGATGTAGCCCGCCGCCACGGCCTCGCTGGGCTTGCCGTCGGCGTTGACGGTGTCGCGGTAGGCGGCAGACAGGGTGCTTTCCTGCTCGCGCGGAACGAAGCGCGTGCCGTCGGTGCGCAAGCCCACTTCGCTCACGAGCACCTTGCGCACGAAGTCGCGCTGGCTGCGGAAGGCCAGCGGGCGGACGAAGCTGGCGGTGACGATTTCGGCCGGATCGCGTTTTTCGAACTGCTTGAGCGCCTCGCAGGCCATGTGGAAGTGGCCCAGCTCGTAGTCGAGAAAGCGGTCCCAGATGGCGCGCACGTGGTGGTTGGTTTCCTGTTCCATGCAGCTGTAGTAGTTGTAGCACTCGTTCGCTTCGTGCAGGACCCATTGTTCGATCCAGCTTTCGGCCGGGTCGAGCATGGACGCGTACTGGGTAACATGCTGTTCCTCGATGGAGGCGATTTCCGCGTACAGCTGGCGCGCAAGCGGGTCTGAAAACAGCGGCCCTATATTCATATAGTAGTCGTGGGTTTGCGATTCTCCGGCCACCAGCGTCAGCGCATGGAGCTTGGTAAGAAAACCGGCGGTTTTGGCGCTGTAGGGCTCGCGCAGGTCGTCGGCCGGGTGCCGGTGGTGCTCGGACGTGGGCCGGCCCGGCAGTACGTCGGTATAGCTTTGCAGGATGTTGTTGGCGTCCTTGCCTTCGAGCCGGTCCAGCAGGGCCGAATAGCGGAATAAATGGTCGAAATCCTCCAGCAGGCCGAAACGGTAGACCTGGGCCAAGTAGTGGTCGGGCTCGGCCTGGGCGATGGCCGCCGTCACTTCGATGGCGGTTTGCTCGTAGGCGATGGTGGTTTCCAGGGGCGAATGGTCGGCCGCGATGAGCCAGTTGACCATGGTGGCCTGGTGCTGTTCGGCGCGCCGGATCTTGGCCAGCGGCAAGCGCAGGTCGCGGTTGAAGCGGGCCGCCATGTGGCCAAAACGCAGCGCTTCGTTCTCGATGCCGTTGATGAGAATGATGCGCACCCGTGTAAACGCGTCGTCATCGAGCTTGCTGATCGGTTTTTGCACCAGGTCGCGCCAGGTAAAGTGCTGGCTGTCGATGTGGATGCCCTTAGAGTCGAATACGCTGAACGCCATGATGGCCTCCTGTCGTGCCGGTTATCCGTTTGAGTTTTGAGAGCCGGTTCAGGTTCCCGCTTTTTTGTAACGGGCGATTCAATTGGGCAACCCTGTCAAGGATGTGGTTTATATGGCACACTGCGGGCTTACCTAAAATACACTGCTGGAACTCATGAGCATCACCCATCGTTTGCCGTATGAATGGCAGGTCGGCTTGCGCTACACGCGCGCCGGCAAGCGCAGCGGCCGCAACAGCTTCATCTCCTTCATTTCGCTCATTTCCGTTTCCGGCATCGCGCTTGGCGTCGCCTCCCTGATCGTGGTGCTGTCGGTCATGAACGGCTTTCGCAAGGAAGTCACCGACCGCATGCTGTCGGTCCTGGCCCATGTCGAAGTGATCGACACGCGCGGTTCCATGCCCGAATGGCAGTCGGCCGTGAAGGACGCTTTCAAGAACCCGGCCGTCAAGGGCGCGGCGCCCTTCGTCCAGACCCAGGGCATGCTGCTGCGCGAAGGCGCCATGCGCCCGGCCGTCATCCGCGGCGTGCTGCCGTCGGAAGAGCCCAAGGTCTCCGACGTGGCCAGCAGCGTGAAGCAGGGCAGCCTGAACGACCTGCGTCCTGGCGAATTCAATATCGTGCTCGGCTACGCCCTGGCCCGTTCGCTGGGATTGAATATCGGCGACAAGGTCACCATGGCGCTGGCCCAGGCCCAGGTCACGCCGGCCGGCATGCTGCCGCGCATGCGCACTTTCACGCTGGTGGGCATTTTTGAAGCGGGCCATTACGAATTCGATTCCGGCATGGCCTTCGTGCACATGGCCGACGCGCAAAAAATGGAGCGCATCGATGCGCCGTCCGGCGTGCGCCTGCGCCTGGCCGATATGCACAACGCGCCGCAAGTGGCCGACGAACTGCAGCTCAGCATGCCCGGCGAACTGCTGGTGCGCGACTGGTCCAAGCAGAACAAGACCTGGTTCTCGGCCGTGCAGACCGAAAAGAAGATGATGATGATCGTGATGACCCTGATTATCACGGTGGCCGTATTCAACCTGGTGTCCACCCTGGTCATGACGGTCACCGACAAGCAGGCCGACATCGCCATCCTGCGCACGCTGGGCTCGTCGCCAAAGTCGATCATGAAGATCTTCATGATCCAGGGCGGGTTGATTGGCTTCCTGGGCACCATGGCGGGCGTGACGATGGGCGTGCTGGTGTCGCTCAATATCGACGTCATCGTGCCCTTCATCGAACGCTTGATGGGCGTGCAAATCCTGTCGAGCGATATTTACCTGATCAGCGCACTGCCGTCCGAACTGCGCTGGCCCGACGTGTACGGCATCGGCGGCATCGCCGTGGTGCTGGCCTTCCTGGCGACCATTTACCCAAGCTACGCCGCTTCGCGCGTCCGTCCGGCGGAGGCGCTGCGCTATGAATAACATGCCTGAAAATTCCGTACTGTCCTGCCGCGGCCTGGGCAAAACCTATACGCAGGGTGCGTATCAGGTCAAGGTGCTCAGCAACGTCGACTTCGCGATCCACCGCGGCGAACATGTCGCCATCGTGGGCGCTTCCGGCTCCGGCAAATCGACCCTGCTGCACCTGCTGGGCGGGCTCGATGTGCCGACCACCGGCTCGGTGACCTTGCAGGGCAAGGATTTCGCGACCCTGTCGGAAACGGCGCGCGGCGACTTGCGCAATGCTTCGCTGGGCTTCGTGTACCAGTTCCACCACCTGCTGCCCGAATTTTCGGCCCTGGACAATGTGGCCATGCCGCTGCTGATCCGGCGCGAAAGCCGCGCCAGCGCGGTCAAGAAGGCCGAAGCGATCCTCGAACGCGTGGGGCTGTCGCAGCGCGCAATCCACGTGCCGGGCGAACTGTCCGGCGGCGAACGCCAGCGCGTGGCCCTGGCCCGCGCCCTGGTCACGCAGCCCGGCTGCGTGCTGGCCGACGAACCAACCGGTAACCTGGATCACGCCACCGCGCAGCAGATTTTCGACCTGATGCTGGACTTGTCGACCACGCTGGGCACGGCCTTCGTCATTGTCACCCACGATATCGAACTGGCGCAGCGCTGCGACCGCGTCATGCGCCTGACCGATGCCGGCCTCAAACCCGCCGAAACGGCCAAAGCGGTGGCGGAGGCAGGCGCATGAGCTTCCTCGACAAACTTCCGTACGAATGGGTAGTCGGCCTGCGCTACACCCGCGCGGGCAAGCGCAGTGGCCGCAACAGCTTCATCTCATTCATTTCGCTCATTTCCATGTCCGGCATCGCGCTGGGCGTGGCGGTGCTGATCGTGGTGCTGTCGGTCATGAACGGCTTCCAGAAGGAAGTCACGGACCGCATGCTCTCCGTGCTGGCGCATATCGAAGTATTCGATGCGCGCGGCGGCATGCCGAACTGGCAGGCTGCCCGTGCCGACGCGCGCCGTAATCCGTCGGTGATCGGCGCCGCGCCGTTCGCCGAAACGCAGGGCATGCTGCTGTCGGACGGCGTGATGCGGCCCGCCATCGTGCGTGGCGTGCTGCCGGAAGAAGAACTGCAGGTCTCGGATATCCCGAACAACGTCAAGCAGGGCAAATTTTCGGATTTGCGCGCTGGCGAATTCAATATCGTGCTGGGCGTGGAACTGGCGAAGGCGCTCGCGCTGAAACTGGGCGACAAAGTGACCATGGCGGTGGCGCCTGGCCACAGCGTCGACGCCGGACTCGCGCCGCGCATGGTCAACTTCACGGTCAGCGGCATTTTCGATGCCGGCCATTTCGAATTCGATTCTTCGCTGGCCTTCGTGCACATGCAGGACGCCATGTCGGTGGCAAACCTGGATGCGCCGGCAGGCCTGCGCCTGCGCGTGGCCGACATGCACAAGGCGCCGCAGGTGGCCTACGAGCTGCAGAAAGCCCTGTCGGGCGAACTGCTGATCCGAGACTGGTCCAAGCAGAACAGCACCTGGTTCGCGGCCGTGCAAAGCCAGAAGAACATGATGTTCATCATCCTCACGCTGATCATCGCGGTGGCCGCCTTCAACCTGGTATCGACATTGGTGATGACGGTGACCGACAAGCAGGCCGACATCGCGATCCTGCGCACACTGGGTTCTTCGCCGCGCTCGATCATGAAGATCTTCCTGATCCAGGGCGCGCTGGTGGGCGTGATCGGCACGGCGGCCGGCATTGCCCTGGGCGTGCTGGTGGCGCTCAATGTCGGCGTCATTGTGCCGGCCATTGAAACGGTGCTGGGCGTGAAATTCCTGTCCAAGGATATCTACCTGATCAACAGCATGCCGTCCGACCTGCGCTGGCCCGACGTCATCGGCATTGGCGCCGTGGCGGTGGTGCTGGCGTTTATCGCCACGCTGTATCCAAGCTACGCCGCCTCGCGCGTGAAACCGGCGGAGGCGCTGCGCTATGAGTAATCCTGTCCTTGAATGCCGCGGCCTGGGAAAAACCTTCACCCAGGGCGCTTACCAGGTCAATGTGCTGAACAATGTGGACTTCAGCGTCTATCGCGGCGAGCATGTCGCCATCGTGGGCGCATCGGGCTCCGGCAAATCGACGCTGCTGCACCTGCTGGGCGGGCTCGATGTGCCGACCACCGGCACCGTCACGCTGCAGGGTGCGGACTTCGCCAGCCTGTCGGAAACGGCGCGCGGCGACCTGCGTAATTCCTCGCTCGGTTTTGTGTACCAGTTCCACCACCTGCTGCCCGAATTCTCCGCACTCGACAACGTGGCCATGCCGCTGCTGATCCGCCGTGAAAAGCGCGACGTGGCCATGGCCAAGGCGCAGGCCATGCTGGAGCGGGTAGGGCTGGCCAAGCGCGTCATTCACGTGCCGGGCGAACTGTCCGGCGGCGAACGGCAGCGCGTGGCGCTGGCGCGGGCCCTGGTCACCGAACCTGGCTGCGTGCTGGCCGATGAACCGACCGGCAATCTCGATCACGCCACCGCGCAGCAGATCTTCGACCTCATGCTGGAGCTCTCCAGTACCCTGGGCACGGCCTTCGTCATCGTCACGCACGACATCGAGCTGGCACAGCGCTGCGACCGCGTGCTGCGCCTGACCGAACACGGGCTGCAAAAGGCATAGCCATGTGGATCGATACCCACTGCCACCTTGACGCCCACGAATTCGGCGGCGAGTCGCTGGACGTGGCGCGCCGCGCGGCAGCGGCGGGGGTATCGATGATCGTGATTCCCGCCGTCGAACGTGGCAATTTCGATGTGGTGGCCCGGCTCGGGGCCGATGCGCCCAACGCCAGCTACGCGCTCGGCATCCATCCGATCTGCGTGCCGCAGGCGACAGACGATGATCTGGCAGTGCTGCGATCACGCATCGAAGCATCGCTGGCCGATCCGCGCTTCGTGGCTATCGGAGAGATCGGCCTCGATTTCTTCATTCCCATGCTGTGCGAACCGGCGATGCGCGAGAAGCAGGACCATTTTTTCCGCGAACAGCTGCGCATGGCGCGCGACTTCGGCCTGCCGGTGCTGATGCATGTGCGCCGCTCGCAAGACCAGGTGCTCAAGCACGTGAGGCAGATCCGCCAGGTGGGCGGCATCGCGCACGCGTTCAACGGCAGCTTCCAGCAGGCGCAGATGTATATCGACCTTGGCTTCAAGCTGGGATTTGGCGGCGCCATGACCTTCACGCGCGCGCTGCAGATTCGGCGCCTGGCGACCACCTTGCCTTTGGCATCGATCGTCCTTGAAACCGATGCGCCCGATATTTCGCCTGCATGGATCCATCCGGGCCGCAATAGCCCGGAACAACTGCCTGCCATCGGCCGCTCCCTGGCCGAATTGCGCGGCCTGAGCGACGATGATGTGCGATTGGCGACTTGCAATAATGCAATATTGGCAATTCCCCGCCTGGAGGCTATACTTCTTGCCTTACGGAACAAGGATCCCCATGCTGAATAAAGTCTTCCTGACGCGCGTTGTTGCCACTTGCGTCTTCTTGCTCTCGATCGCCCTCAGCGGCGTGTGGACGTTCGGCTACTTGGACGGGAAGGCCATGCCAACGAGCACCTACGTATTGGCTATCTCCCTGACAGTATTTTTGTATGCCAGCTTCACCATGTTCAACAGCATGATCGAACAGCTTCTGCGCAAGATACTGAAATAACGCAAGCGCGCATCGCCGCCTGGCTTTCATACTGAAGGTTTTCCTTCGGCGAGCGCCATGCGCTATGCGACTATTGGCTTTGCGGCAGGTGCGGCCATCCTGCAAACTGTTGCCGTGCTGCCCGGCGCGTTCACCGTCGCCGGTCTTGCCACGGTGGGCGTGCTGCTTTGCTTCCTGCGTGGGGCCGCGCTGGCCGGTCTGCTGTTCGGCTTCTGCTGGGCGGCCGTGCTGGCCCACCTGGCGCTGGCGCCGCAGCTCGCACCGGCCGACGAAGGCCGCGACATCACCCTCACCGGCACCATCGACAGCCTTCCCTACCATTTCGACCAGGGCGTGCGCTTCAACTTCGCCGTCGAAAATGCGCAAGGCAACAGCAGCCCGGTTCCGCCCCGTATCGCGCTGGCCTGGTATGCGGGATTCAAGGGCAGCGCCGTGGGCGACGTGCAGCCGGGCGAACGCTGGCAGCTGACGGTGCGGCTGCAGCGTCCGCACGGCAACGCCAACCCGCACGGCTTCGACTACGAAGTCTGGCTGCTGGAGCAGGGCTTGCGCGCCACGGGCTATGTGCGGCCCGCGTCGCCGGCCAACCGCCGGATCGACAGCTTCGTGTTCGGATTGTCGAACGTGGTCGAACACTGGCGCGCCTCGCTGCGCGAACGCATTCGCCGCGCGCTGCCGGAAAAGGAATACGCAGGCGTCATCGTGGCGCTCGTCGTCGGCGACCAGCGCGCCATCTCACAGTCCGACTGGGCGGTCTTCAACCGCACCGGTGTCGGCCACCTGATCTCGATCTCCGGCCTGCACATCACCATGGTGGCGGGCCTGTTCGCCGTGCTGGTGTCAAGCTTGTGGCGGCATTCCTTTTTTACCCGCGCACAGCTTCCCCTGCTGCTTCCGGCGCAAAAGGTGGCCGCCCTGACAGGCGCCGCCGTGGCGCTGCTGTATGTGCTCCTTGCCGGCTTCGGCATCCCCGCGCAGCGCACGCTGTACATGCTGGCGGTAGTGGCCGCGGCGGTCTGGTTCGGCCGCATTACCAGTGTCTCGCACGTGCTGTGCGCCGCGCTGGGCGTGGTGGTGCTGCTCGACCCATGGGCAGTCCTGGCGCCGGGATTCTGGCTCTCGTTCGGCGCTGTCGCCGTGATCCTGTATGCCACCACAGGCCGCACCGACCCGCCGCAATCGCGTATCCGCGCCATGCTGATGCTGGGCGTGCGCACGCAGTACGTGGTCACCGTGGGGCTGGTACCCCTGACCATGCTGCTGTTTTCGCAGGTATCCATCGCCAGCCCGCTTGCCAATGCACTCGCCATTCCGCTGATCAGCCTTGTGGTCACGCCGCTCGCGCTGGCCGGGAGCATGCTGCCGGCGCCGCTGTCGACCATCCTGCTCAACATCGCCCACTTCGCCATCGAGGCGCTGGCCACGGTGCTGGCGTGGCTGAGCGGCATGCGCCTGGCCGTGTGGAGCGCGCCCGTTCCCCAGCCCTGGGTGTTCTGCTTCGCCATGGCGGGCACCCTGTGGCTGCTGGCGCCGCGCGGATGGCCGCATCGCTGGATCGGCCTGATTGCATGGCTGCCACTGCTGGCGGGGCGTCCCGTGAGCCCGCCGGAAGGCCAGGTCGCCGTGACGGCATTCGACGTAGGGCAGGGCATGGCGCTGCTGATCGAAACCAGCGGCCATCGCCTGCTCTACGACACCGGTCCCTGGTATTCGGACGAATCGAACGGCGGCAACCGCGTGCTGCTGCCGTACCTGAAGGCGCGCGGCATCGATGCGCTCGACGGCATGATCGTGAGCCACAGCGACGTCGACCATTCCGGTGGCGCGCTGGCCATCCTGGGATCGGTGAAGACAGGCTGGATGGCGTCGTCGCTGTGGCGCGATCATCCGATCGTGCAGGCGGCGCCCATGCATGTCCGGTGCAGCGCGGGCCAGCGCTGGGCCTGGGATGGCGTGGACTTCGAGATCGTGCAGCCATCTCCCGCCAGCTACGGTGATGCATCGCTCAAGCCCAACGCGCGTGGCTGCACGCTGCGCGTGAGTGCGGGACCGCATGCCATGCTGCTGGCGGCCGATATCGAAGCGGCGCAGGAAGCGCAGCTGGTGGCGGCGGGCGCAGCGCTGCGGGCGGACGTGTTGCTCGCGCCGCATCACGGCAGCGGCACATCATCGACAGCGCTCTTTCTCCAGGCGGTGCGCCCCTCGGTCGCGGTGTTCCAGGTAGGCTATCGCAACCGCTACCGGCATCCCAAGAAGGAAGTCTATGAACGTTACCGTGACATGGGAATCGCGCGTTATCGTACCGACCAGACTGGCGCTGTCACGATGCAGCTGGGCGCCAGCCTGACGGTGTCGAAGTACAGGGAATCGAACCCCCGCTACTGGCACGGGCGCTAGCGTCACGCCGGCTTATGGCAGACCGCTTCGACGTTGTGACCGTCCGGGCCGATGACGAAGGCGCCATAGTAATCCGGGTGGTAGATCGGCCGCAGGCCGGGCGCGCCATTATCCCTGCCGCCGGCTTCCAGGGCAGCCCGGTAGAACGCATCGACCTGGTCGCGGGTCTCGGCCGTGAACGCGATGTGCAAGTGCGACGGTTTGCCGACCATTTTCGTCATCCACAGGGAAGGCTTGCCCTTGGAACCGATGCCCAGGCCATAGGGACCTTCCATGACCAGCGCAACGCCGAGCGGCGCCAGGGCCTTGAGAAAGAATGCCTTGCTTGCTTCGTAATCACTGACACCGATTCCAACATGATCGAACATGGTTATTCCTTTATGAATGAGTGGAAGGTTCTATCCCAGCAGCGACGCGGTGGCCGCGGCCTTGGCCGCTTCAATGATCAGGTACACGCCGCCGGCGATGACGATCACCAGTATGACCGTTTTGGCGCCGCTGAATTCGCGGCGTTCAATCTTCGTGATCTGATCAATCCTGACCGTCACGGCCTGCCCATCCCTTGTGCCCGCGATCGCATCAGGCCCGACGCCGGTCACGACCAGTTGCTGCGTGGCGCCGTCGCTGCCGGTGATGGCCAGCTTGTCGTTGGGCAATATGATCTTGCCCAGTTCCGATGCGGACAGCGGCGCCGTTTCGCGCACCGCAATCGTTCTCATGGTCGTGCAGCCCACCAGCGACACAATCATCAGCGCAAGCGTCAGCCGGGCGAACATGGTGTTCATGAATTTCCTTGGCGGATTTGACAGGATGCTAATTTAGCACGAGTAGTGCTTTCCCTCTAAAACGGGATGAACTCCGGCTGAATCGCCTTACAATTTACCCATGAGCAAACCCATCCTGCACTTCTCACACGGCAACAGCTACCCTGCTGGCAGCTACCGCCAGATGCTCGACCACCTGGCCACCGACTTCGATATCCGTACGGTGGACATGTACGGCCACGACCCGGCCTATCCGGTCACCGATGGCTGGCCGAAACTGGTCGAGCACCTGATCCATACCCTGGAAAGCTACGGCCAGCCGGCAATCCTGGTGGGCCATTCGCTGGGCGGCATGCTCAGCCTCATGGCGGCCAAGCAGCGCCCGGACCTGGTGCGCTGCGTGGTGATGCTCGATTCGCCCGTGGTGGCCGGCTGGCGTGCCTTGCTGCTGCGCCTGGCCAAGAAGCAGGGCTGGGCCGACAATTTTTCGCCGGCCAAATTCTCCAGGAAACGCCGCAATGTGTTCCCGGACGTGGACGCTGCGCGCGAACACTTCATCAGCAAGCCAGTCTTCGCCGCCTGGGCTCCCGGCGTGCTGTCGGATTACCTGGAACATGGCCTGACGCCGCATCCGGAAGGCATGCAGCTGCGCTTTACGCGTGAAGTCGAAACGGAGATCTACCGCGCGCTGCCCCACCACCTGGGCAGCCTGATGGACGACAGCTACCCGGTGCCCATCGGTTTCGTGGGCGGCAACGATTCGTCCGAACTGCGCCAGGCGGGGCTGACGGCCACGCGCAGGCTGGTCAGGCAGAATTTCAGCGAGATCGAAGGCACGCACCTGTTTCCGATGGAGTCGCCCGAGAAGGCGGCCCGCCTGACGCGCGAGATGATCGCCAGGCTGCTCAAGGGGCACTAAAGTGGGCGACCGGGAGCGACTTTTCGCGTAAAATCGCGAGATATTCTCCTCCCACCGACCTCATTTAAAAGAAGCTCCAGCGATGACAATCAAAAGCGATAAATGGATCCGCCGCACGGCGCTTGCGACCGGCATGATCGAACCGTTCGAACCGAACCAGGTTCGCGAACAGGACGGCCGCAAGATCATCTCCTACGGCACCTCCTCGTACGGTTACGACATCCGCTGCGCCGACGAATTCAAGATTTTCACGAACATCAACAGCACCATCGTCGATCCGAAAAACTTCGATTCGAATTCCTTCGTCGATATCAAGAGCGACGTCTGCATCATTCCGCCAAATTCCTTCGCGCTGGCGCGCACCATCGAGTACTTCCGCATTCCGCGCAACGTGCTCACCGTGTGCCTGGGTAAATCGACCTACGCGCGCTGCGGCATCATCGTCAATGTGACGCCGTTCGAACCTGAATGGGAAGGCTACGTCACGCTGGAGTTCTCCAACACCACGCCACTGCCCGCCAAAATCTACGCCGGCGAAGGCTGCGCCCAGGTGCTGTTCTTCGAAAGCGACGAAGTCTGCGAAACCTCGTACAAGGACCGTGGCGGCAAATACCAGGGCCAGCACGGCGTGACGCTGCCGAAGGCCTGATGCACTAGTGGCGGTTCATGGTGGAAGGCGCTTCGCTTTTCCACCCTACGAATAGAAAACGCGAACGATTCAAACCGTTCGCGTTTTCTTTATGTAGGGTGGAAAAGCGCAAAGCGCGCCTTCCACCAATCACATTGTTACTGCTTGACGCAATCGACGAAGTAGCCGCGCTTGCCGTCGACTTCGCGCTTGACCAGGCCGTGCACGTCGGTCTCGAAGCCGGGGAAGCGCTCGTTGAAGTCGCGCGCGAAGCGCAGGTAGTCGACGATGGTCTTGTTGAAGCGCTCGCCCGGGATCAAGAGCGGAATGCCCGGCGGGTAAGGCGTCAGCAGGATCGCGGTGATGCGGCCTTCCAGGTCCTCGATCGATACGCGCTCGATTTCGCGGTGCGCCATCTTGGCGAAGGCGTCCGACGGCTTCATGGCCGGGATCATGTCCGACAAATACATCTCGGTCGTCAGGCGCGCCACGTCGTAGGTCTTGTAGAAGTCGTGGATTTGCTGGCACAGGTCGCGCAGGCCCATCGCTTCGTAGCGCGGGTTGGCCGCGGCGAACTCCGGCAGGATGCGCCACATCGGCTGGTTCTTGTCGTAGTCGTCCTTGAACTGCTGCAGCGCCGTGACCAGGGTGTTCCAGCGGCCCTTGGTGATCCCGATCGTGAACATGATGAAGAAGGAATACAGCCCGCACTTCTCGATGATGACGCCGTGTTCGGCCAGGTACTTGGTGACGATGGACGCAGGAATGCCGGTCTCGCCGAACATGCCGTCGAGCGACAGGCCGGGCGTGACCACGGTGGCCTTGATCGGGTCGAGCATGTTGAAGCCCGGGGCCAGCTTGCCGAAACCGTGCCAGTCGTCTTCGGCGCGGATCATCCAGTCTTCCTGGCTGCCGATGCCTTCGTCGCAGATGACGTCCGGGCCCCACACCTGGAACCACCAGTCCTTGCCCCATTCTTCGTCGACCTTGCGCATGGCGCGGCGGAAGTCCAGCGCTTCGAGGATCGATTCCTCGACCAGGGCGGTGCCGCCCGGCGCTTCCATCATGGCCGCGGCCACGTCGCAGGAAGCGATGATCGAATACTGCGGCGACGTCGAGGTGTGCATCAGGTAAGCCTCGTTGAAGGCATCCCGGTCCAGCTTGACCGATTACGATTCGCGCACCAGCACCTGCGAGGCCTGCGACAGGCCCGCGAGCAGCTTGTGGGTGGACTGGGTCGAGAAGATCATCGACTCTTTCGCGCGCGGACGGTCCTTGCCGATCGCGTGCATGTTCTTGTAGAAGTCGTGGAAGGTGGCGTGCGGCAGCCATGCTTCGTCGAAGTGCAGGGTGTCGATTTTCCCGTCCAGCATTTCGCGCAGGGTCTCGACGTTGTACACCACGCCGTCGTAGGTCGACTGGGTGATGGTCAGGATGCGCGGCTTCTTGTTGACCGCTTCGCGCGCGAAGGGATTGGCCTCGATCTTGCGGGCGATCGATTCAGGCGTGAATTCTTCGAGCGGAATCGGGCCGATGATGCCCAGGTGGTTACGGGTCGGCATCAGGAACACGGGAATCGCGCCGCACATGATGATCGAGTGCAGGATCGACTTGTGGCAGTTGCGGTCCACGACCACGATGTCGCCGGGAGCGACGGTCGAGTGCCATACCATCTTGTTCGAGGTCGAGGTGCCGTTGGTCACGAAGTAGCAATGGTCGGCATTGAAGATGCGCGCCGCATTGCGTTCGGACTTGGCCACCGGGCCGGTGTGGTCGAGCAACTGGCCCAGTTCTTCGACCGCGTTGCAGACGTCGGCGCGCAGCATGTTCTCGCCGAAGAACTGGTGGAACATCTGGCCGATCGGCGACTTCAGGAAGGCCACGCCGCCCGAGTGGCCGGGGCAGTGCCAGGAATACGAGCCGTCGTTGGCGTAGTTGACCAGCGCGCGGAAAAACGGCGGCGCCAGGCCGTCCAGGTAGGACTTCGCTTCGCGGATGATGTGGCGCGCCACGAATTCGGGCGTGTCCTCGAACATGTGGATGAAGCCGTGCAGTTCGCGCAGGATGTCGTTCGGGATGTGGCGCGAGGTGCGCGTTTCGCCGTAAATGTAGATCGGGATGTCCGAGTTCTTGTGGCGGATTTCCTTGATGAAGGCGCGCAGCGCGATCAGGGCCGAATCGGTTTCCGCGATCGAGCCGCCGCCGAATTCCTCGTCGTCGATCGACAGCACGAAGGCCGACGCGCGCGACTGCTGCTGCGCGAACTGCGACAGGTCGCCGTAGCTGGTCAGGCCCAGCACTTCCATGCCTTCCTTTTCCATCGCTTCGGCGAGCGCGCGGATGCCCAGGCCGGAGGTGTTATCGGTGCGGAAATCCTCGTCGATGATGACAATAGGGAAACGAAATTTCATGGACAGCTCCAAAGCGAAGCGCCGTGAGAGGCAGGACGTCGCTCACGGCACCGAAAAAAATAAGAAGCGGATTTTCGCAGAAATGCGCGCAATCCGGTGAAAAAACTTTTGCTAGAGTAGCTACTAGCGGTCTCAGGCGGCGCACTCTTGGCCGGCGGCGTTTTCGTAGGTAACAATCGCGTAATCGACCCCGCTGGCGCCCGAATGATGCGCCTCGCGCGCCGTTTCCAGCCATTTGCCCGGCGCCAGGGGCGGAAAGAAGGTGTCGCAGGCGTAGGTGTGGGCGATTTCGGTGACCACCAGGCGGTCGGCCAGGGCCAGCGAATCGTTAAATATCTGGGCGCCGCCAATAATGAAGGCAGGCGCCTCGCCCACCAGGGCAATGGCTTCCTGCAGCGAGCCGACCGCTTCCACGCCGTCGTGGCGCCAGCCGGCATTGCGGGTGACGACGATGCTGCGCCGGTTCGGCAGCGGGCGACCGATCGAATCGAAGGTCTTGCGGCCCATGATGATCGGGTGGCCCGTGGTCAGGCGCTTGAAGTGCGCCAGGTCTTCGGGCAGGTGCCAGGGCAGCTTGTTGTCGACGCCGATGCCGCGCTGGGCATCGATGGCCACGATGATGGTCAGGTTGGTCATCGATTACACCGCCACCGGCGCCTTGATCAGGGGATGGGGCTCGTAGCCTTCGAAGGCGAAGTCGTCGAACTGGTAGTCGAACAGGGAATCGGGCTTGCGCTTGATGACCAGCTGCGGCAAGGCGTGCGTGGCGCGCGCGAGCTGCAGGTCCACCTGCTCCATGTGGTTCGAGTACAGGTGGCAGTCGCCGCCGGTCCAGACGAAATCGCCCACTTCCAGGCCGGCCTGCTGCGCCATCATGTGGGTGAGCAGGGCGTAGGACGCGATATTGAAAGGCACGCCCAGGAAGATGTCGGCGCTGCGCTGGTACAGCTGGCACGACAGCTTGCCGTCGGCCACATAGAACTGGAACAGGGCATGGCAGGGCGGCAGCTTCATGTTGGGCACGTCGGCCACGTTCCAGGCCGACACCATCATGCGGCGCGAGTCCGGATTGTGCTTGATCTGGTCCATGACCTGCGCGATCTGGTCGATATGGCCGCCGTCGGGCGTGGGCCAGTTGCGCCACTGGTAGCCATAGATCGGCCCCAGGTTGCCGTCGGCGTCGGCCCAGTCGTCCCAGATCGATACCCCGTTTTCCTTCAGGTAGGCGATATTGGTGGAGCCGGCCAGGAACCAGATCAGTTCATGGACGATGGATTTGATGTGCAGCTTCTTGGTGGTCACCAGCGGAAAACCGTCCTGGAGATTGAAGCGCATCTGGTAGCCGAATACCGAGCGCGTGCCGGTGCCGGTGCGGTCGGTTTTTTGAGTGCCATGATCTTTCACATGGCGCATGAAGTCGAGGTATTGGCGCATAGCCGATATTGTATCTTAGCGCTGGCGATCCGGGGTTTCCCAGCTCATGCCCCATGAATACAGGGCGACGAACATCATGACGTCGATGAAAATGCCGAACACCAGGTACAGCAGCGGCACGAACAGCAGCGAAAAATGGTGGAAGATCAGTGCGTGCAGCAGGTACTGCATGGGCAGCGCGAAGGCGAAATAGAGGATCATCAGGGCGGTCAGGCCCATTTTCCGCAGCAGCGAAAAATTGAAGATGTAATAGGTCACGCCCAGCAGCCACGGTATCAGGAACAGGAAATAAATGGCCATGCTCAGGGCGTCGCCCAGGGCGGTGGTGGCGTCGTGCGGGAAATGCCCGGGCAGGAAGAAGAAATAGGCCAGGGCGGTGGCCTGGATCAGCGCGCAGGCGCGCGCGATATAGGCCAGCGGCAGCAGCCGGTGGATGGTGATGCGCAGGCTCGCCAGCAAGACCACCAGGGTCGCGAAGGTGGTCAGCAGCCAGTTCGCTTCGCTGGGATCGCCGGCGCTCAATTGCGGATAGTTGAGCACGATGGTGTACATCCCCAGGTCGATCTCGTGCGACGCCGTCAGCGCGCCCGGCGCCAGCCTGGCCAGCCAGTAGTCGAACATCCATTCCCAGCAGGCCAGCATGGCGCCCAGGAAGCACAGCAGCAGCAAGTTGAAGACCAGCGGGAGCAGCGCGGCCATGATCAGGTTCGCCCGGCTCAGCTTGATCTGCTTGATCGCCCGGTGCAACTGGATGGCGGTGCCGCCGAAACCGCGGAAACGCAGGTCGTCGATCTTTTCTTGCAGCAGCTCGATCTGTTTCACGCTCAGAACTCCTGGAACAAGGCCAGTTCCACGCCTTGGCGGCGATAGAATGGCGTGCTGTATTTTTCGGCCCGCAGCTGGACGCCCTGGCGCGGCCGCAGCCACTGGCGCCAGGTGAGGGTGCTGACATTGCTGTTCAGGTCGACCAGCAAGGCATTCGCGCCGATCAGCTGGTAGGCTTCCTTGCCGAAGCCGTGGCGCAGCGAAATGATCTGCTTCTGTTCCTGGCCGTAGGTCACGGCCACATAATTGGCGCGCGATACCACCGAGCCGGGATTGCTGCGGTTGATGCGTACGCCGCCTTCGAGCACCAGCGGGATGTCCAGGTAGTAGGTCAGGCCCAGCAAGAGGCTGCGGTCGCGGTGCCCATCCTTGGCGTTGAATGCGGTCAGGCCAACCGTCGTGACCAGTTTGCGCTCGGCGCCCCATTTGCGGTTGGCCGCCGCGTCCAGGCGCAGGCTGGGGAAAAAGAAGCCGCCGTTGCTCGCTGCGATGCTGAGATTGCTGTACCAAAGCGGGCTGAACTGATGGGTATTGCCCAGCACCAGCATGGTGCCCGTGTCGTTGAAGCGGGTGGCATGGACCAGGTCGGCGTCCCACAGGTTGTCGGCATCGGTGCGCAGGTTCCCGCGCACAAACTGATGGCGCCAGTCCGGAAACCCTGCCGTGAGCGTGTGCTGCAGGCCGCCTGCTTCGACCATGCCGCTGACGCCGGCCGCGCCGGCAGCGGCGCTGCAGGCCAGGCAGGCCGCCAGGACGGCTGCGCGAAAGGAAAAGGCAAATGGCATCGTTACTCCGGAAATAGAATGGCGTGAATGCGGTCGGCGGCATAGCCATCGCCGAAGGGATTGGGGGCGCTGCGCATGGCCTGCCAGGCATCGGGCTGCTCGCGCAAGCGGCGCACGGTGCCGACGATCGCTTCCTGCGCCGTGCCCACCAGCATGCCGCCGCCGCTGTCGATCAGTTCCCGGCGTTCGGTCGCTTCGCGCAGGATCAGGACCGGCAGTTTCAGGCAGGCAGCTTCTTCCTGGATGCCGCCCGAATCGGTCAGGGTCAGCCAGGCTTGCCGCAGCAGGCCCAGCGTGTCCGGATAGTTCAGCGGCGGGGTCAGGAACAGGCGCGCGGCTTGGTCCTGCGGCAGGCCGGCAAAGGCCTCGCTCACACTGGCGTGGATTTTCGGATTGCTGTGCACGGGCCACACGCATACCAGGCCGGGGTCGCTCGCCAGCAGGGCGCGCACGGCCGAGGCGATCGACAGCAGCGGGGCGCCCAGGTTTTCGCGCCGGTGGGCGGTGATCAGGATCAGGCGCCGGCCACCCTGCGCCTGCGCCAGTCCCTGGAGCGGGCCGCTGTGCTCCTGCGGCAGCCCGTCGGCGAACTCGGTAGCGGCCAGGCGCACGGCGTCGACGATGGTGTTTCCCACCATGTGGATGCGGGATGGCGCGATGTTTTCGCGCAGCAGATTGTCCCTGGCCAGCATGGTCGGGGCAAAATGCCAATGCACCAGGCGCGCGATCAATTCCCGGTTTTTTTCTTCGGGAAAAGGATCGAAAGGCATGTGCGAACGCAGGCCCGCTTCCACGTGGCCGACCGGGATCTGGCGGTAAAACGCGGCCAGCGCCGCCATGGCGGCACTGGAGGTATCGCCATGAACCAGCACGGCGCGCGGCGCGATCGCTTCAAGCGCGTTGCCCAGCTGCTCGAGCAGCAGGGCCGACAAATGGTGCAGGGCGTCGGACTGGCGCGCCAGGACCAGGCTGATGTCGGGCACGATGCGGAAGAAGGCGTACATGGGGTCGGCCATCTCGCGGTGCTGGCCCGTGTGCAGCAGCAGCACGGGGGCGCCGCGCGCCTTCAGGGCGTGGTACACCGGCGCCATCTTGATGATCTCGGGGCGCGTGCCCATGCATAGCAGAATCGGGTTGTCAGTCATGGCGGGGCCGGTTCTCCGTTCAGGGCCTGGCAGGGCAAGGCGTGCGCCCGGTAAGCCAGGCGCAGGGACTGGAATGCGGACTCTTCCAGGATGTTCCAGTGTAAGCCATGGCGCAGCGGAGCGGAACGGTCCAGCCAGCGCAATGCCGGTTCGTCCAGGCCCACGGCATGAAAGGCCAGCGCGACCAGTCCCCAGGGATAGTGGTCGTCGCTGCGCTCCAGCCAGGACGGGCCATGCTCGGCCAGCCAGGCTTGCATGGCGGCGCGCGCCGGCGCGCCGGTGGACAGGCCGAACAGGATGGGGTACACCTGGTCCGCATCGTGGGGATAAAAGCTGGCGCTGCCGCCGGCCTGGGTCGATACCAGGTAGGGCGCCTGCGCCTGAGGGCGGAACACGCGTTCGATGGCGCCGGCCAGGCGTTCGGCCTTGCGGCCGGCCGACGCGCGCTGCCCCATGCAGCGCTGGCGTTCGCCAATGGCGCGCAAGGCGGCGTGGATTTCGATATTGTCCATCAGGAGCGAGGTGCCGTGCCGCGCGCTGATGCGGTAGGTGCCGCGCTGCGGATCGCGCAGCCGGTCCAGGTGGGCCAGGGCGCGGGCGGCGCTGGCCTGCCAGGACGGCGGCATGGTCCCGCAGGGCGCGCTCAGGTACAGCAGCGCGGCCCACATGGCCACCAGGGCGTCGTCGGCATCGGCGTGGCTGCAGGCGTGCCAGGCGGCGCCAGGTTTCAAACAATAGCGGGAAAAACTGCCGTCGGCTTGCTGGCGCGGCAGCATCCACGCGATCCAGGCCTGGGCCGGCGATGCGATGTCCAGGCCGGCCTGCCTGGCCGACAGCAGGGCGCGCAGGGCAAAGTAAGGGTCGGCAAAGTCGCCGCCCAGGCGCACGGTCAGCGCGCCCTCCCGGTCCTGGTAGGCAGCCAGGTCGAGCGGGGCCGCCTGCAGCGCCAGGCAGGGCAGCCAGGCCAGCAGGAGCAGCGCCAGTTTCATCCTTGCGCCACCCGCAACGGCATCACGACGCCCACGTCGCGCGCCCAGACCGTGCCGTGCGCCTGCACGCCTTCCTCGACCCGGATTTCATTGGCGGTGACGGTGGTGGGCAGGTCGGCGCGACCGATCACCGTGCCGCTGCCGATGACAACCTGGCCGTCGCACACCACCGGTCCTCGGATCATGCAGCCGCGGCCGATCTGCAGACGGCCGGTGGCGACCAGGGCGCCGTCGATATGCACATCGTCCCCGATGACCATGTCGCCGTTGCTCTTGAGGTTGCCTTGCAGGGAGGCGTGATCGCCCACGCTGACGCCCTTGCGCGACACCAGGTCGCCATGGTGGACGGCGTCGGCCGGCACCGTGAGCGCACCGGACACGAGCCAGCGCAATTCGGACTGGTCGAGGATGTCGCCGGGCTCGGCCAGCGGATGGCGCGCGCGCAGGGCCGGCTCGATCGCCGCTGGCAGGGGCGCCGGGCCAAAGCCGATGTGCGGCGCCCACATGCGGCCGAAGCGGCTGCCGCGCTCCAGGACGATGGCGCATTCGGCGGACACCCTGCCATACAAGCGCGCCCGCTGGCCCAGCGCCAGGGTGCCGTCGCTATGGGCCCAGCGCAGGACCGAGCAATCGTCGCCGAGGCGGATATCGCCGTGCGCCAGGATGGCGCGGAAGGAGTTGCGCTCGCCGCCAAGCAGGTCGGCGCCGGCATACACTTCCTTTTCGTAGAACATGCCAGCGCCGAGCCTGAGCTGCCCGGTGCCGATCAGCAGGCGCGCGCTGGCATGCGCGGCCAGTTCGGCCGGCGTGAAGCTGGCGCTGCCATCGCCGGCGGCCATCTGGTAGCTGGCCGGGTCCATGGCCGGGGGCGGCCCGCCGGCCGGGGCGGCGCAGTCCGGGATCAGGCCGGGAAAGCGCTGGCCCAGGAATTGGCGGAAACCGTTGGCGAAGTGCTTGATATTGCCGTCGTATTCGCGCACCACTTTCAGTGGCGCGGCATCGCGCTTCTGGCGTAGTTCCAGCAGGGCCGGCAGCAAGGGCAGCACGAACAGCAGGACGCACAGCAGGACGAAGGCGATCGCGTGCCCTGTCACTGCAGCGCCGCCCCGGGCTGGCGGTAGCGCGCCGTCTTGTCCCATTTCAGGGTGTGCTGCGGGCGCCACAGCGTGACGAATTGTTCCAGCGTGGCCTTGGTCACCGCCATCAGGCTGACCAGGAAGCCGAGGTAATTGAGAGGCATCAGGCGTATCCTTTCACGGCTGCCGTCCAGGTAGACGGCCGCGCCAATTTCAAAGAATACAGCCATATTGCCCAGCGTGCTATAGGACATCAAGGCCAGCAGCGCGAATACGCCGGTGAGCCAGTCGGTGGAGTTGAAATAGAACAGGATGGTGGCCAGCACCCAGCCGAACAGCAGGATGGGCGACATGGCGAACACGCCCAGCAGCGCCAGGCCGTCGAGTTTTTCGCCCAGGGATACCTTGTTGCTGCGCATGAGCCGGCCGGCATAGCGGTAGGCCGCTTCATTGTGGCCCTTGGTCCAGCGCATGATCTGGCGCACCCGTACCGGCCAGTCTTCCGGCACTTCCTCGTAGCATTCGGAGCGGTTTTCGTAGGCGGTTTTCCAGCCCTTGAGCAGCAGGCGGTACGTGAGGTCGGTGTCTTCGGCCAGCACGTCGGGCCGCCAGCCGCCGATCGCTTCGAGGGCCTTGCGGCGCACGCCGCCCACGGTGCCGCCGTACTGGGGCACCAGGTGCAAGTTCATGCGCGCCTGCTGGTCGACCTGGTAGCCGCCCGAACGCTCCATGTCGAGCAGGCGCGTGAGCAGGTTCTTGCCGGTATTGATGGGCACCACGCGGCCCATCACGGCACCGACTTCGGGATCGAAGAAAGGCGCCGTCAGCTGGCGGATCAAGCCCCGTCCCGGCAGGTAGTCGGCGTCGAAAATGAGCATGATGTCGGCCGTGACCATGGCCGCCGCTTCGCGCAGCGCGGCCGCCTTGCCGGGCGTTCCGCCGGTGCGGTGCAAGGGCACGATGCGGCCCGGATAGCGCGCCACGAAACTGTCGATGATTTCCCGGGTGCGGTCGGTGGAGCGGTCGTTGAGCGGAATGATGCGCATCTTGTGCGCCGGGTAATCGACTTCCAGCAGGGCTTGCAGGCAATCGGCGATCACGTCTTCTTCGTTGTGGGCCGGCACCAGTACGTCCACGGTAGGCCAGGCGGCCGTGTCGATATCGAGGTAGGGGTGGCGCTGCACGCCGAACAGGCGGTTCAGGGTGAAATAGTAGTGGCGCAGGGTGTACAGCAGGACCAGCAGGATCACGGCCCACAGCAGGTACATGATCAGGGTCAGGACCTGGTTCGGGATCACCGGCGGACGCGCGATGGCCTCGTACTTGAGGCCGATCATATTGTTCGACTTGGGTTTCGAACGCAGTGCCGAGAACGGCGCCAGGCGCTCGTTCCAGTTGATGGCCGCGCCCGGGGCGATGACCGATCCCTGGGCAGGCGGCGCCGTTTCGGCGGCCGGCGCCGGGCAGCACAGCAGGACCAGCACCAGGAGCAGCAGTACGCGGGTGAGCTTATCCATGGCGTGGCCTCAGTGGATCGAGCATCTGGCCGCCGAGCGTGGCGGACATGGGGGTATCGATTCCATACGCGGCCGGAAAAGCGGGCGGCAGGTGCAGCGAACCGAACAGTTTGTCGAGCAGCGGCAGGGTCGATGCGTAATTGCAGCTCTGGCTGGCATCGCGCTGGTGGTGCCAGTGGTGGAAGGCGGGCGTGGAAATGATCCATTCCAGCGGGCCAAGGCGCACCCGCAGGTTGGCATGGATGAAAAACCCCCACAGGGCGCCGAAGACCAGCAGGGCGGCCGGCATGGCACTGCCGGCGGCCGTCGGGCCCGCCAGTCCCAGCAGATAGAGCGGGGCGATGCCGCACAGGCGGGTGACGATCATGTCGACCGGATGGGCCCGCGTGTGGACCAGGAAATACAGGTGATCGGGGCTGTGGTGGACCGCGTGGAAGCGCCACAGGAATGGCAGCGCATGGCTCAGGCGGTGGCCCCAGTAAAAGCCGATCTCGCCCACCAGGAAGACCAGGGCGATGCGGGCCGGCAGGGGCAGCGCGGCCATGGTGGCGGGAATGGCGGGTGGCAGCAGCATGCCGGCCACGGTCGCCATCACGGCCACGGGGGCGGAGAGGGCCAGCGCGGGCACGATACTGCTCAGGAAATAGTAGGCGAGGTTGTGGCCCCAGTCACGGCGCTGCTGCGCGCCGGGCGGCTGGCCGAGAAGGCGTTCGAGGGGAATGAAGACCAGGCACAGGAGCGCCAGCCACACCAGCATGCTCAGGCCGGTGAGGGCGGAAGCTTGCAGCTGGGCCGGCAGGCTCTCCATGAACTCAGCCCGGACGGCGGCGGCGTGCGCCCAGCAAGGCTGCGGCGACAGCGGCGCCGAACAGCAGCCACGATGCCGGTTCCGGCACGGCGCGCATGTCGGGCAGTTCGATCATCGAGACGCCGTCGAGCAGGGCGAAGGGCGGCAAGCCGTCCGGCGTGCCGCGCGACAGGAAGGACAGCAGCGCTTCGGTGCCGGTGGCGGTGAAGGTCATGGTTTCGTTCATCCAGCTGGTGGAGGAGCGGTCGGCATTGGTGACGATGCCGGTGGCCTGGGTTTCATTGCCAAGGGAGACGATCCACGCTTCGGTGGTTTCGCCGAAAAAGCCTGCCTGTTGCGCGGCAGCCCATTCAAAGCTGAGCTGGTATTCGCGGCCGGCGGTCAGGCCGGTGATCCATTGCTCCAGCGGGCGGACGCCGTAGGCGCCGTCGGCGCCAAAGATGTAGCCGCCGTCGGCGCTCGACGCCAGGGCATTGGCGCCGCCATTGTTGGCGCCCCACAGCCACAGCGGCGCGTTGCCGAACCAGGCGGCCGGCGCGCCGGTGGTATCCGCAGTGCCGGGAGCAAACAGGAAATTGTAGCCGTTCGAAGAAGACCAGCCGTCGATGCTGGTGTTCGCGCCCACCTGGCCGTTGCCGGTATTGAGTTCGAAGCCGCCATTGGCCACCAGGTTGATCGGCGTTGCCTGGGCGCTGGCGCCGCACAGAATCATGGCGGCAGCCGCGACGCGCAGGCTGGCATGTTTCAGTTTTGCAAATACATCGGTGTGGGTAAACATGGCGGTGTCGTCATAAAGTGGGCTATGACGATAGTGAAGCAATAATCATGCCTAAGCTTGCATGAATGACACAAGATATTGATTCTTATAAATAATTTCCGCTAGAGAATTAGCGTTGCGTTTGCGGCAATCATCAAGTGTAAAATTTTCCGACAACTTTAGTTGCTCGTGGGTATTTACATTTCTTCTTGATAAGTGCCTCGGCTTGAGAGAGTGTCAATGGCTCACGTGGACATTGTGAAATTGAAGCGCGGCCAGGTTGGCGTAAATGCCGCCCAGCGCCACCAGCGACGCATGGGTGCCGGTTTCGACGATTTTGCCGTCTTCCATGACGATGATGCGGTCCGCGCGCTGCACGGTGGCCAGGCGGTGCGCGATGATGACCGTGGTGCGCCCGACCATTGCCGCTTCCAGCGCGCTTTGCACCAGGCGTTCCGATTCCGCGTCGAGCGCGCTGGTCGCTTCGTCGAGCAGCAGCAGCGGCGGGTTTTTCAGCAGGGCGCGCGCGATCGCTATGCGCTGGCGCTGTCCGCCCGACAGGCGCACGCCGCGTTCGCCCAGGAAGGACTTGTAGCCTTGCGGCAGGCGCTCGATGAATTCGTGCGCGGCCGCCATGCGCGCCGCCGCGATGACGTCGGCATCGCTGGCGCCGGCGCGGCCGTAGCGGATGTTTTCCATGGCGTCGGCCGAAAAGATCACCGTATCCTGCGGCACGATGCCGATCGCGTCGCGCAGGGTGTGCAGGTCGAGCTGCTTGATGTCGACGCCATCGAGGCTGATGCTGCCGTTTTGCGGATCGTAAAAGCGCAGGAACAGCTGGAACAGGGTGGTCTTGCCGGCGCCGGAAGGGCCGACCACGGCCACCGTTTCGCCAGGCTTGATCGACAGCGACAGGTGCGCCAGGGCGGCCGTGTCAAGGCGCGAGGGATACGAGAAGGTGACGTCCGACAGGGCCAGCGCTGCGCCGGTGGCGGTGCGCGCCGGCAGCGCCAGGGGCTTGGCCGGGTTCTGGATCGACGATTGTACCGACAGCAGTTCGAGCAGGCGTTCGGTGGCGCCGGCCGCGCGCTGGGCTTCGCCCATCACTTCGGACAGGGCGCCGATCGAGCCGGCCACGATCGAGGCGTACAGGATGAACTGGCCCAGGTCGCCGCCGGTCATGGTCCCTTCCAGCACCGCGTGCGCGCCCAGCCACAGCACGAACACGATGGTGCCGAACACCAGCACGATGGCGACCATGGTCAGCAGGGCGCGCGCGCGGATGCGGCGCATGGCGGTGGCGAAGGCGCTTTCGACCGAGGTGCCGAAGCGCGCCGATTCGATTTTCTCGTGGGTGAAGGCTTGCACGGTGGGCATGGCGTTCAGGATTTCGCCGGCCATGGCCGACGCGTCGGCAATGCGGTCCTGCGAATCGCGCGACAGGCGGCGCACGCGGCGGCCGAACAGCACGATCGGCACCACCACCATCACCAAGAGGCCCAGGATGATGGACGACAGTTTGGGGCTGGTCACGAACAGCATCACCAGGCCGCCCAGGAACAGCAGCACATTGCGCAGCGCCATCGAGATGCTGGTGCCGACCACGGCCTGGATCAGGGTGGTGTCGGTGGTGATGCGCGACAGGACTTCACCCGTTTGCGTGGTCTCGAAAAATTCGGGGCTCTGGTCCACCACGTGCTGGTACACGGCGCTGCGGATGTCGGCCGTGACGCGCTCGCCCAGCCAGGACACGATGTAAAAGCGCGCCGCCGTCGCCAGGGCCAGCACGGTGGCCACCGCGAACAGGGCCAGGAAGGTGGCGTTGACATGCTCGATGCTCCTGGCGCCGGCCGAGGCGCCGAAACCGTGGTCGATCATCTGCTTGAAGGCGGCCGGAATGGCCAGCGTGGCGCCGGCGGCGCACACCAGCGCGATGGCGGCCAGCATGAACTGCTTGCGATACGGGCGCAGGAAAGGGAGCAATCCCTTGAAGGCGGCAAGGCTGCCCTTGCGGCTGTCGTCGTTCTGCTTGCTGCTGGTGGTGCTGTTGGTCATCGTGAAGCTTTATTCTATTGTTCGGTATTTTTTAAAGTGACATCTTCTGGTGGTAACCCACCAGTTCCAGGTAGCCGTTCCCGGCCGGCACCCCGTCGCGGCTGATCCTGACCGCGCCTTCCCAGTACACGGCGCCGGTGGAACGGCGCGAGTCCAGCTCCTGGTCGTCCTGCAAGGGAGTGATCTGCCAGCGCGTGGCGCCGGTGACCAGCATGGTCGCAACCGGGTACACGGCATTGGTGCGCGGCGACTTCCACCGCGCCTGCGGGGTAAAACTGACCTGTTCGGGGGCGTACTGGCTTACCTTCCCCTGCGCATCGCGCAAAGTCGCGTGCGCCCATAGTTTACCACCTTGTTTGCTGCGGATCTGGAAAGCCATCAGTGCCGAGCCGTCGGCCAGGCTGGCGCCCACCCAGTCCCAGCCCTCGGCATCGGCCTGCAGGGCTTCGCTCGACCACTCGTGGTCCAGCCATGCCGTGCCGACGACGGCCTGCTTGCCGGCGGTGCCGCTCACCTTCAGGTGCGGTTCGGTGTAGTAGTAGCTGGCGTTGCCGGGCGCTGCGCCCTTGCGCGAAAAGCCGCCTTCGCCCTGCAGCAGCATGGCCTGGGTAGGCGCCAGGGTCAGGTCCAGGCGCAGTTCGGGCGAGGTGATGCTCACCCGGTAGCTGCCGTCGGCCGCGCGCACCATGCGCCAGTCGTCGAGTTTGAGGTCGGTGTTGCCCGCCTTGGCGTAGGCCAGGCCGAAGCCTTCGCGCGCCGAACGCTGGTCGTGCGCCAGTTTTCCCCGCGCCGGATCCGACAGGGCGGCATGGCCGATGATCAGCTGGCGCGGCGCGAAGGCGCTCGGATTGGCCTTGTCATGGCCGGTGGCGCTGCGAAAGAAGGTGACCTGGAAGCCCAACGGCTTGCCGTCCGCGGTCTTGAGCCAGCCGGTGACGTACCACCATTCGGTCTTGAATTCGGGATGGGCGCCATAGTCGGCCGGGAAGGCCAGGGGCCGTCCGGGCAGCACCGGTGCGAACGAAGGCGCTGCCTGGCAGGCTTGCGCCACCAGCAGCAACAGTACAAACATGAAGCGCATTACCAGTCCTCCCTGACTGCACGAATCGGGCCGCCCGACAGGGCATGGCGCCCCGACACCAGCGCCGTCACCACGGACGCCGCGAGCAGGGCGGCGGCCACGCTGGCCAGCAGCGTCCACGGCATGCTCAGGCGCATCGACCAGTGGAAAGACTGCGGATTGACGACGAATACCAGGATCAGGCTGATCAACAGGCCCAGCACGAAGCCGCACACCACGCCCAGCGCCGACAGCGCGCCGCCTTCGAGCGCCAGGATCTGCAGCACTTGCCCGCGCGTGACGCCCACATGGCGCAGCATGCCGAACTCGCGCGCCCTGGCCAGGGTTTGCGCCGAAAAGGTGGCGGCCACGCCGGCCATGCCGATGGCGATCGCGATCGCCTCGAGCAAATAGGTGACGGCGAAGCTGCGGTCGAAAATGGTCATGCTCATGGCGCGGATTTCTCCGGGCCGCGCGAAATCGAGCGTGGCGCCGAAGGGCAGTTTGCGGAACTGGGCTTCCAGTTCGCTTGACGCCACGCCTTCCCGGGTCCACGCGGCGATATCGGTCACCAGCGCATCGCCACTCAGTTCACGGTAATCCTGTAGCGGCAGGTTGACCGATCCGGACTGGTTGGCATAGTCGCGCACCGCGCCGGCGACAAAGAATTCCCGCGGCTTGCCACCGAGCGACAGGGTGAGCGTGCCGCCGACCTTGACGGCGTACAGGTCGATCATGGCTTCCGATACCCATACCGGCCTCGCGCCCGCGGGAACCGGCAGCGACGGGCCCTCCAGGATCATGCTGGCGCCGGGGTCTGCCAGCGTGATCGGGCGCGCCAGCAGCAGCACGGGCGGCCGCGCGGGGTCCATCGATACCTGGCGCACGCGCAGGAAGTCGACGCGGCCGGCGGCGGGCAGGGCGGCGACCGCGGCCTGCTGCTGCGGACCCAGGCCGCCGGCGCTGCCGCTGTTTTCGATGCGCACATACAGGTCGGCCGGCAGCAGGCGCACCAGCCAGTCGTCGAGCGAAACGCGGAAGCTCGACACCATGATGGCCATGGCGACCATCAGACTGAAGCTCGACAGCACGCCGCCGAGCGCGATGCCGGCCTGGCCCGAAGCATTGGCCAGGCGCGCCATGGTCAGCGACAGCACCGGGTGGCGCAGCGCGCGCCGTTCCGCAAAGCGGTTCAGGACACTGAAGCTGCTGGCGGCCAGGCGCGGCATCATGCCGATGCCGCCCATCAGCATCAGGCCGATCGACAGGTAGCCGAACAGGGGCAGTTCGAACACGGGCGGCGCGAACGCCAGCACGCCGGACAAGGCAAGGCAGATGAGCGACGGCCATACCCGCGCCAGGCGCGACATGGCAGCTTCGTCATTGCCGGCCTTGAGCGCGACGGCAGGCGCGGCGCGCGAAGCCTCGATCGCGGGCGCCATGCAGCCCAGCAGCGCCACGCCCAGGCCCAGCGAAAAGAACACGGCGGCCGCAACCGGCGGGAAGGCCACGCCGGGCCGCACACCACTGAAATAGCCGGCGCCAAGGTCGCCGCCAAAGTAGTGCAAGGCCGTGCCGGCCAGCGCATAGCCACCCGCGATGCCCAGGCCCGCGCCGACGATGCCCAGGCTGGCGCCTTCGAGCAAGACCTGGCGCAGCAACTGGCGCCGTTCCATGCCCAGCACCCGCAGCAGGGCAAACTGGCTGCGGCGCCGCATCACCGACAGCGCCTGGGTTGAAAACACCAGGAAGGCGCCGGTGAACAGGGCCACCAGGGCCAGCACGGTCAGGTTGACGCGGTAGGCGCGGCTCATGCCGCTGCTGCGGCTTTCCTGGTCTTCGTCATTGGGCTGCTCGACGCGGAAACGCCCCGGGAAATCGCGCTCCAGTTCCTGGGCGATGGCGCGCTTGAACTCATTGCGGTTCACGCCGTCGCGCAGCTTCAGGTCCACGCGCGACAGCTGTCCCATTTTGTCGAAGCGCCACTGCGCGGAACCGATATCCATCATGGCCACGCGCTGGCCGGCCCGCGTTTGGGGCAGCGAACCGGCGATGCGCAGTTCGATGTCGGTGATGCCGCTGCGCAGGGTCACCTTGCCTGGTCGCGTCATGGCGGCAGCGGCCGGGGACAAATAGATGGTGTCGCTGGCCAGCATGTCGTTCATGTTGGCGCCGGCGCCCAGCAGTCCCGGCGTGACATAGCCGGCCCTGAAGCTGTCGACCCCGAATACCTGCAGCGAGCCTTTCGCACCCGGTACGCCGGCCCGCACGATCAGCACCGGCGAGGCTACCGCCACCGATGCATGCTGCGCCAGGCGCGGATAGACCGCTTCATCGAACCAGTCCTCGCGGCCCGACACCTGGATGTCGGCCTGGCCGGACAGGTTCTTGGTGGCCGCCGAAAATTCGTTGAAGGCGGCCGCGTTGATCAGGTGGATGGCGAAACCCATGCACACGCCGACGGCAATGGCGGCAACGGCCAGCAGCGCGCGCACCGGGTGGGTGCGCCACTCGCCGAACAGCAGCCAGCGTGACAGCGTGCTTACACCGGACATTCAAGTGCCATCGCTTCTGCCTGTTTGCGTGCTTTGTCCCGTGCCGCTTCCTGGTTGATGCCCGTGGCCTTGGCGGCGGCTTCGTCGGCCCATTTCTTCTGCAGGCGCAGCCTGGCGCAGCGCTGGTTGCGCGCGGCGCTGGACCGGGCAAGTACCTCTTCGTCGCGCTGCTCCTTCGCTTCGCGCGCCTGGCGCTCCTTTTGCAGCTTGGCGGACAGCGTTTTTTCCTGCGCCAGTTCCTTTGCCGCTTCCGGGTTCGGGGCGGGCGCCGGCGGCACCTCGATTTGCGTGACTTTGCCGGCGCAGGGCTTGCCGGAATACGTGATCTTGCCGCCCACGTTGCATTTGTACAGCGTCTGGGCCGACGCCGTGCCGCACATCAATGCCAGTACAAGGATTTTCAACATGGTGTTCTCCACTGGTTCACAGGACTTTGCCAGGATTCATGATGCCCAGTGGATCAAGGGCGGATTTGATCGCACGCATCATGTCGAGTTCGACGGCCGATTTGTAGCGGACCAGTTCGTCCCGCTTGAGTGCGCCGATGCCATGTTCGGCCGAAATCGATCCGGCAAAGGCATCGACGCTGTCGTGCACGATGCGGTTGATGGCGTCCTGGTTGGCCAGGAAGTCTTCATGCGCCATGCCGTCCGGCGGGGCGATGTTGTAATGCAGGTTGCCGTCGCCGACATGTCCGAAGCAGACGATGCGGCAGTCCGGAAAGGCGGCCAGCAGCGCCGCGTCGGTCGTTTCCAGGAAGTCCGCGATGCGCGAGATGGGCAGGGAAATGTCGTGCTTGATGTTCTTGCCGGCCGCCGCCTGCGCCATGGAGATGTGTTCGCGCACCTGCCACAGGCCGCGCGACTGGGCCAGCGAGGTGGCCACCACGGCGTCGTCGGCGATGTCGCGGTCGAGCGCATCTTCGATGGCGCGTTCGAGCAGGTCGACCGCGTGCGCTTCGGACTCGCTGCTGGAAATTTCGAGGAGCACATACTGCGCGTGGCGCACCCCGAACGGCTGCGGCAGTGTCGGGAAGTGGGTGGCAACCAGGCGCAGCGCGTAGTCGGACATCAGTTCGAAGCCGGTCAGGCTGGCGCCGCACTGTTCCTGCGCCAGGGTCAGCAAGTCCAGGGCGCTGCGCGGGGACGTCATGGCCACCAGGGCCGTGATGGACGCTTTCGGCTGCGGATACAGGCGCAGCACGGCGCCGGTGATCACGCCCAGCGTGCCTTCGGCGCCGATGAACAGGCCGCGCAGGTCGTAGCCGGTATTGTCCTTGCGCAGGCCGCGCAAGCCGCTCCAGACTTCGCCCTGCGCCGTGACCACTTCCAGCCCCAGGCACAGTTCGCGCGTGTTCCCGTAGCGCAGCACGGCGGTGCCGCCGGCATTGGTCGACAGGTTGCCGCCGATGGTGCAACTGCCCTCGGAGGCCAGCGACAGCGGGAACAGGCAGCCATGCGCGGCCGCCTGTTCCTGGATGGTTTGCAGGATGCAGCCGGCGTCCACGGTGATGGTGTGGTTCACCTTGTCGACCGCGCGCACCTGGTTCAGGCGCGAGAGCGAGAGCAGCACGGCCGTGCCGCTGGCGTCGGGCACGCTGCCCAGCACCAGGCCGGTGCGCCCGCCCTGGGGCACGACCGGCACGCGCCATGCGGCGCAAGCCTTGATGAGGTCCGCCACTTCGCCGGTGGTCCCGGGCCGCAGCACTGCCTGCGAGCTGCCGGTGAAGCGTCCGCGCCAGTCCGTCAGGAAGGGCGCCATGTCCGCTTCCTGCGTCAGCACATGGGCGTCGCCGGCAATGTCGCGGCAGCGCCCGAGGAAATCGCTCGTCATTGTGAGGTGTTGACCTTTTCCAGCAACTCCTTGGCGATGCGCTTGGCCGCCTTTTTATACGGGCGCAGGTACAGCAGGGCGCACGCGAAGTACACGCAGACCAGCACGATCTCGCCGCAGGCCATGAACTGCGACACGGGCACGGTATCGCTCCAGGCCCGCACCACGCCTTCGGTGAAGTACAGCAGGATCACCATGGACGACCATTGCAGGGTATAGATGTCGCGCTTGACCACGCCGCGCAGGGGAATGAGCAGCGGAATGGCCTTGAGCGCCAGCCACGAGCCGCCCGGTTTCAGCGGCGCCACGAACAGTTCCCACGCCACCAGCCAGGCGATCAGGAAGACCAGGCTGACGATGGCGCCGATATGAAAGTATTTTGGTGCTTGCATCAGCGTGCTCCCTGCAATGTGGCGGCGGTTTCGGCCAGCCGTTTTCCGGTGGCGATGGCCAGGCGTTTTTCGTCGTCGCTGATCGGCTTGTTGCCGTCGATGCCGGACCAGTGGGTGGGGCCGTAGGGGCTGCCGCCGCTGGACGTGGTCATCAATTCCGGGTGGGTGTAGGGCAAGCCCATGATCAGCATGCCGTGGTGGAGCAGGGGAATCATCATGGTGAGCAAGGTTGATTCCTGGCCGCCATGCAAGCTGCCGGTGGACGTGAATACCGCGGCCGGCTTGCCCGCCAGGGTGCCGGACAGCCACTGGGCGGCCGTTCCGTCGAGAAAATACTTCATGGCGGCGGCCATATTGCCGAAGCGGGTAGGCGAGCCGAGCGCCAGGCCCGCGCAGTCGGCCAGGTCCTGCAGTTCGACATAGGGGGCGCCGGCGGCGGGAATATCGGATTCGAGCGCTTCGGTGACCGTGGAGACGGCAGGCACGGTGCGCAAGCGGGCATCAACGCCGGGAACACTTTCGATGCCCTGGGCGATCAGCTCGGCCAGTTTGCGGGTTGCGCCATGGCGCGAGTAGTACAAAACAAGAATAATCGGATTGGTTGGGTTCATCATTGGTATTATAGGGCGCTTTAGCGCTTATATTGCCCCGCGGGGGCCGTTTTTACGAATACATGCTTTCCAAAACAGTTCATTCAATTTCCCGGTCAACAAGTGCAATGATCAATGGCAGTGTCGACGTCGTGCGCGGTCTTACCTGGAGCGAAGTTCGCGACCTGTTTCATTTCGCGCGCCGCCGCCTGGGCGAGGAGCGCCTGCCGCAAGTGGCCGGCAGCCTGACCTTCACCACCACCCTGGCGCTGGTGCCGCTGCTGACCATCGTCCTGGCCATCTTCACCACCTTCCCCGTGTTCAGCAATTTCCGCAGCGCCGTCGAAGCGTATTTCATCCAGACGATGATGCCGAAGGGGATTTCGAACACCATCATCAACAACCTGACCCAGTTCGCCAGCAAGGCCAAGGGCCTGTCGGCGGTGGGCGCGGTGGCCCTGATCCTGACCTCGGCGGCCATGATGGGCATGATCGAGCGCGCCTTCAACCAGATCTGGAAGGTCAAGCAGACCCGCCCGGTGGCCCAGCGCGTCACCATCTACTGGGCGCTGGTCACGCTCGGGCCGCTCCTGTTCGGCCTGTCCATCACGGCCACGTCGCAGCTGTTCCTGGCCACCAGCGGACTGGCCAGGGAGGCGCCTTTCCTGAGCAGTGTTTTCTATACCCTGGTGTCGGTCGGCCTGACCACCGGCGCCTATACGCTGCTCTACATGGGTGTGCCGAACCGCTTCGTCGACTGGCGCGACGCCGTGTGGGGCGGGGTGGTGGCGGCCATCGCCTTTGAAATTGCCAAGCGCGCCTTCGCCATGTTCGCGCGCCAGTTTCCGTCGTACGCCATCATTTACGGCGCGCTGGCGGCGCTGCCGCTGTTCCTGCTGTGGATGTATGTATCGTGGATGATCACGCTGATCGGCGCGCTGCTGGTGGCCGCGCTGCCGATCGTGAAGTACGAACGCTGGTGGTACCAGCCGGTGCCGGGCGGCGCCTTTGTCGACGCGATGGCGATCCTGCGCGTGCTGCACGAGAGCGCCCAGGTGAACGATACGGCGCTGGTGTCGTCCGTGACGATCCGCAGCCGCACCCGGTTCGGCTACGATGAAATGACCACGCTGCTCGAGCAGATGCTGGCCGAAGGCTGGGTCGGTCGGGTCCAGGCCAGCAAGACCAACCGCTCGAAATGGGGCAAGCAGGCGCGCGAAAGCGCGGACAACTGGGTGCTGCTGGTGAACGTGAACAAGGTCAGGCTGGCCGATGTGTACCGTCTGTTCGTGTTCGGTGGCGCATCGGAAGACAATACCCTGGCGCGCCAGGTTGAAACAGCAGTCGAGAACGGCCTGGGTCAAACCCTGGCCGACCATTTTGCTGCTGGCCGTCTTACCAGCTCAGCTTACCCGTCAGCATCTGCCACCACATCTTCCAGTCTCCCATGAAGGAAAAGAGCGGCTGCGTGAACGATGCCGGCCGGTTCTTTTCGAAGTAGAAGTGGCCGATCCAGGCGCCGCCATAGCCCGCCACCAGCGCGACCAGGATCCACCACGGATTGGCGCTGGTGATCGCTTGCACGATGGCGCCCACCGCCAGGGTGCTGCCGATGAAGTGCGTGCGGCGGCACATTCGGTTCGCGTGCTGGGTCAGGTAGTAGGGATAGAACTCCGAAAACGTGGCAAGGCGGGTCGTGGTGCTCATGGCTTGCTCCGGGTGGCAAAATCAAACAGGGCATCGAGAACGGCGTCGGGCTGTTCGGCCATCACGGAATGGCCCGCGTCGACCTGGACCACGCGGCCATGGGGAATGGCCGCCGTCAGGGCCTTGGTCGAACGGACCGGCGTCATCATGTCCTTGCTGCCGAAGATGAACAGGGTAGGGCAGCGCACCGCCTGCGCCGCCGCGTCGCCGTTGGCATAGGCATTGCAGGCCACGAAATCGGTATGGAACACCTGGCGCGGATTGATCTGCGAAATGCGCTGCATCAGGCGGCGCGCCACGCCCTGCACGTAGAAGCCGGGGCCGGGCGACGAGGGCTTTTGCGCCATCGACGAGTGCGAAAAAATATTGACCATGTCGATGGCCGCAGGCTCGGCGTGCTTTGCCGTTTCGAGCAGCGCGTCCGATACCTTCATCGGATAGGTGGTGCCCAGCATGGCCAGGTGGCTGACCCGGCCGGGTGCGCGCAGCGAGGTTTCCAGCGCGACCAGGGAGCCCATGCTGTGCCCGGCCAGCAGCGCCTTTTCCACGCCCACGGCATCCATCAGGGCGATGATCCAGTCGGCCATGGCTTCGACGCTGGCCAGCGCTTCGCCCTTGCTGCGGCCATGGCCGGGCAGGTCGACGGCCAGCACATTGAAGCCGTGATGAGCGAAATAGCGCGATTGCAGGCCCCACACCGAATGGTCGTTCTGGGCGCCGTGGATGAAGAAAATGGTCGGTTTGGCGGCGACGTACGGTTTGCCGCCGGTGTAGCAGTAGGCATCGTTGACGATCATTTATGCCCCCTTCTGCGACAGTTTCAGGCCGCGCGCCAGGTCCTCGATCAGGTCGTCCACGTCTTCCAGGCCGACCGACAGGCGCATGGTGCCTTCCGTGATGCCCGACGCGGCCAGCTGGTCGGCCGGCACGCGGAAGTGCGTGGTCGACGCGGGGTGGATCACCAGCGACTTGGCGTCGCCCACATTGGCCAGGTGCGAAAACACTTTCAGGCTGTCGACGAAACGGCGGCCCGCCGCGCGGTCGCCCTTGATGCTGAAGGTGAACACGGCGCCGCAGCCCTTGGGCAGCAGCGTCTTGGCCAGTTCGTAGTCAGGGTGGGTGTCCAGTTCGGGATAGGAGACCGATTCGACCGCCGGATTCTTGAGCAGGAAGTCGATGATCTTGCGCGTGTTGGCCACGTGGCGGTCCATGCGCAGGCTCAGTGTTTCGATGCCCTGCAGGACGGCGAAGGCATTGTGCGGGCTCATGACGGCGCCGAAATCGCGCAAGCCTTCGCGGCGCGCGCGCAGCGCGAAGGGCGCTACGGTCGACTCTTCGGCGAACACCATGCCGTGGAAGCCCTCGTAGGGTTCGCACAGTTCGGCGAAGCGGCCGCTCTGGTCGTAGGCCGCCTGCCAGTCGAAGGTGCCGCCGTCGACCAGCAGTCCGCCGATGGCGGTGCCGTGCCCGCACAGGAACTTGGTGGCCGAATGGAAGACCAGGTCGGCCCCGTGGTCGAATGGTTTCAACAGGTAGGGCGTGGTGAAGGTGGAATCCATCATCAGCGGCAGATGGTGCTCGTGCGCGATGGCGGCCACGCTGGCGATGTCGAGCACGTCCAGGCCGGGATTGCCCAGGGTTTCGGCAAACAGCACCTTGGTGTTGGGGCGGATGGCGGCGCGCCAGGCTGCATGATCGCGCGGATCGACGAAGGTGGTCTCGATGCCGAAGCGCTTGAGCGTGTAGGCCAGCAGGTTGTGCGAGCCGCCGTACAGCGCGCGCGACGCGACGATGTGCGACCCGGCCCCGGCGATCGTGACCAGGCCCAGGTGCAGGGCGGCCTGGCCGCTGGCCGTGGCGATGCCGGCCACGCCGCCTTCGAGGGCGGCGATGCGCTCTTCGAGCACGGCATTGGTCGGGTTCGAGATGCGCGAATACACGTGTCCGGCCCGTTCCATATTGAACAGAGCGGCGGCATGGTCGGAATCCTTGAACGCGAAGGACGAGGTGAAGTAGACAGGGGTTGCGCGTGCGCCGGTAGCCGGGTCTGGCGTGGCGCCGGCATGCAGCGACAGGGTGTCGAAGCCGGGGTATTGAGGGCCGCTCATGGTGGTCTCATCTGGTCTGAATGGAATGGCCAGAATCGTAGCACGGCCATGCCGCACGGAAGCAGGGATAAATCGTTAAAATGGCATGAACACGAATGACACGGTTCCCGCGGGCCTTGATTTTTCGCAATGCTGGATTTTTTGTCACGCTTACGCTACATTCGAAGCAAGGCTTATAAAAAAGACGATCCACTTATAACCTCACCAGACAAGGGCGGCCACCATGAAAGTCTCTGAAATCCTTCAAGTTAAAGGCAACATCCTTTACACCGCCACGCCGGAAATGCTGCTGGTCGACGCTGTCAACACCATGGCCGAAAAGGACATCGGTTCGCTCGTCGTCATGGAATTCGGCGACCTGGTCGGCATGCTGACCTTCCGCGAAGTCATCAAGGTCCTGCACAAAAATAACGGCACGGTCGGTGCCGGCACGGTACGCAAGCACATGGACGACCACCCGATCACCGTCACCCCCGACACCGAAGTGAACGAAGTGCGGCGCATGATGCTCGAAAAGCACGCGCGCTACCTGCCCGTCATGAACGCCAAGACCCTGCTCGGCGTGATCTCGTTCTACGACGTGGCCAAAGCCGTGCTGGAAGCGCAAAGCTTCGAGAACCGCATGCTCAAGGCCTACATCCGCGACTGGCCGGCCGAAACGGCGCAGGAAGACTGATCTGCATGGACGACCGGCGCCGCTTCAAGCAGGTCGACGTTTTCACCAGCGTTCCGTTCAAGGGTAATCCGCTGGCCGTCGTGCTCAATGCGGACGGCCTGCGCGACGAGCAGATGCACGACATCGCGCGCTGGACAAATCTGTCCGAAACCACCTTCGCACTCGCTCCCCGTTCACCCGAAGCGGACTACCGCGTCCGGATTTTCTCGCCGGGGACGGAGTTCGACTTCGCCGGCCATCCCACGCTGGGCACCGCGCACGCATTGCTGGAAGCGGGCTTGCAGCCCAAAACGCCGGGACGGCTGGTGCAGGAATGCGGCGTGGGGCTGGTCCCCATCGCGATCGCGGCCGACGGTTCGCTGGCTTTCAGGTCGCCCGAAGCGCAGCTGCGCGAATTGCATGCGGGCCTGTTTCCCACCTTGCGCACGGCCATGGGCGGGGCGCAATTCAGCGCCGCCCCCATCATCGCGACCATGGGCATCACCTGGCTGGTGGTGCGCATGGAAAGCGCCGACGCTTGCCTGGCCGTGGTGCCCGACGCCGCGGCGTTGGTGGAGCTGACACGCCAGGGCATCACCGGAATCGCCATGTTCGGCATGCATCAGCAAGGTGGCCCGGCAGATATCGAAGTGCGTGCCGTCTTTACCAAGAGCGGCATGCTGGCCGAGGATCCCGTCACCGGCAGCGCGAATGCCTGCATCGCGCGCGTCTTCCAGGCGCAGGGAAACAGCGACGACTATTGCGCTCGCCAGGGCACGCTGCTCCAGTGCGACGGCCGCATCACGGTCCGCTTCATGGATGGCGCGCCGTGGATAGGCGGGCACTCGGTGACCGTCATCGACGGCCAGATGACTTGCGCACGTGCTTCATGATGGCCACGAAGGTATCGGTCCAGTAGATGTCACGGTTGGCGGCCAGGTAGCGCAGCAGTTCTTCGTGCGCTTCCTTCGACGTGCCCAGGTAGTCGCCGCCGATGCCGTGAAAAGTGAAATTGACCATGGTGCCTTTGGCCGCGGCTTCCTTGACCAGCGCGATCAGCTGCGCACCGCTCAGGCCTACGGGCGCCATCACCAGCACCGCATCCGGGTCGAGCGTGGCCATCGATGGCACGACGGCGCTGCCTGAACCGGTTTTCATTCCCACGAATTCGCCGCGCAGGCCTGCAATGTAGTCTTCGCCGCCTGCCGCCTTGCCGTCGCCGCAGGGCGTGGTGAAGGTGCGTTCGGTCTTGCCATCGATCGCATGGAGCATGGTGTTGGCCAGGATGGCCTGGTCCTTCATTTGGGCGGCGCTGGTGGTGTCCACATTGCGGTGGCGCTGGACCCAGTCGCGATCCGGCAGGGACGCCGAGCACTGGTGGAACAGGGTGTGGTTGCCCAGTTCATGGCCCCGCGCAGCGGCGGCGCGCCATTCGGCCATGCGCTTCGCCACCGACGGTTGCGACAACTGCAGGTAAAAGCTGCCTTTCAGGCCGTGCCGGTCGAGCGCGGGTATCGCATTGTCGAGCTGTGAATCGAGAGCGTCGTCATAGGCCAGGCTGACGGCGGCCCTGGCTCCTTGCGGCCATGGCCCGGCGCAAGCGAAAGGGGAGGCAAGCAGGCAGAGGGCAAGGGCGAGGGTGGATGGGCTTTTCATGTGGTCCGATTATAGCGATTTAGTGCGCCTTTACGGGTGGCGGCAGTGTAGAATTTAATATTGAACATTTACCAACTTTGACCGGTATCCACAATGCAAAAATCTGTTTTGCTGATCTCCCTCTGTGGCGCCTTCCTGTCGATGAATGCGCATGCGCAAACGGGAGACGCCGCGCGCCGCAAGGAAAGCGCCGTCGCCAATTTCACGACCTGCGCCAAGCCTGTGTATCCCAAGGAATCGCTGCGCAATGAACAATCCGGAAAGGTCACGATGGCCTTCCTGATCGCAGAAGACGGCGCCGTGAAGGATGCCCGCATCGACAAGTCGAGCGGCTTTGCACTGCTCGACGATGCTGCACTCACCGCAATCAAGGCGTGCAAGTTCAAGCCTGGCACCGTCGATGGCAAGCCGGTGGAAAGCTGGCACCCGGTGCAGTATGTGTGGACATTGAAGGACTCGACGCCAAAAGAGCGCAAGGAAAAACTCGCCAAAGCGAAGGAAGGGGCGGCGCGGGGCGAGGCGAAAGCCGAATACGACCTGTCCAATGCCCTCGCTGGAGGCGAAGGCACAGAGAAGAACATGGCCGAGAGCCTCAAGTGGCTGGAAAAGTCCGCGACCCAGGGATATGCCAAGGCGCAACAAGCGCTCGGCCTGGTGTATTTCTCGGGCCGGCATGGTGCGCGTGATACGACGAAAGCGGCGCATTGGCTCCGCCTGGCCGCCGAGCAGGATCAGCGCGCTGCGCAATCGGCCCTGAGCATGTTGCTGTACCGCGGTGACGGTGTGCGCAAGGATGAACAGGAAGCGCTTGAATGGGCGCGCAAGTCCAATTTGGACGGCGACGCGCCTGCCGAATTTCACCTGGCAGCACTGCTGATGATCATGGCCGGCGAAACGGGAGATGTGTCGGAGGCCGCCGTCCTGCTCGAGAAAGCCGCGGCGAAGGACTACCGCAGTGCGCAGGAAGCGCTTGGGAAACTGTACGAAACCGGGCGCGGCGTTGAAAAAGATGCGGCCAAGGCATTCGAGTTGTACAGCAGGGCGATGAATGCGGGCAGTGCCACGGCGCGCACTGCCCTGGCCGGCTTGTATGAACGGGGCGAGGGCGTGGCCATGGACAAGGACAAGGCGCGCGAAGTTCGTGAATCGACTGGCGCAACGGAGAAGCGTGAATGAACAGGACGCTCTTTACGTGCGCCATGCTCGCTACCTTGCTGTCCATGCCGGCCCGCGCGCAAGACATGCCGCCCGCTGCGGCCAACAGCGTGGTCATTGATTTCAATACCTGCGACAAGCCCGAATATCCCAGGGAATCGCTGAAACTTGGGCAAGCCGGGACCGTCATGATGTCCTTCCTGGTCAGCGTCGACGGCGCCGTCGTCGATAGCAAGATCCTGCGTTCGAGCGGTTACGGCCACCTCGACAAGGCGGCGCAAGTCGCGTTGAAGCGCTGCAAGTTCAGTCCTTCCACCAGGGACGGCAAGCCGGTACAGGACTGGATGCCAGTGCAGTATGCCTGGTCGCTGGAAATGACTGCAGAGCCCGATTACACGAGCTGCGCGAATCCGAAATATCCCAGGGAAGCATGGCAGAAGCGGCAGGAAGGAACTGTGACCTTGTCCTTCCTGGTCGGCGCTGGCGGCGCTATCCGTGAAAGCAGGGTCAAGCAGTCGAGCGGCTTTGCCGTGCTGGATACGACGGCGCTGGTGGCTTTGAATACATGCAAGTTCAAGGCGGCGAGCGTCGATGGCAAGCCGGTGGAGAGCTGGGTCGACGTGCCATACGAATGGTCGCTCAAGAGGCCGCCCCGTCGCCGCGCCGTCCCTTGAATCGATATTTCTTGGCGGCGCGTGTCGATTTTGTAGGCCGCCATTCGTCGTAGGAATGAAGCACCGATCGCCCATTCCACCTTACCCAGGGAAACGCCATGAAAAATCAGATCATACTCAACTTGCCGGTGAAGGACCTGAACAAGTCCAAAGCCTTCTTTTCCGCCCTCGGCTTCACTTTCGATGCCCGGTTCAGCGGCGAGAACGCAGCATTCATGAACATCGTCGGCGACACCATCCAGGCCATGCTGACGATCGAGCCCTTCTTCCAGTCCCTGATCGACAAGCCCGTCGTACAGGCGAAGGAAGCCAATGAAGTGGTCATCTGCCTGAGTTGCGAAAGCCGGGAAGAAGTCGATACCATGATCGCCAGGGCCGTTGCCGCCGGCGGCCGCACGCCGCACCCGCCCGAGGACCATGGCTTCATGTATGACCAGGGTTTCGAGGACATCGATGGCCACCTGTGGAACCTGGTCTGGACGGCGCCAGAGGCCTGAACGCGCGCTGGTCGCCAGACGCATTGCGCCTGGCGACGTCCGGGCGAATTCACATTACTTGAAGAAGCTGGTCCGGCCTTCGAGCATGAAGCGCTGGATGTGCGAGATCATGATCTCTTCCGAATAGGGCTTACCCATCAGGACGTCTACGCCGGCCGCTTCCGCCTTGGAGTGGTAACTTTCCTCGGCGGTAATCATGATGACCGGGATGTGCGCCGTCAGAGGGCTGTCGCGCAGGTGCTTGGTCAATTCGAAGCCATTCAGGCCCGGCATCTCGACGTCGGTGATGACGATGTCCGGCATGCGCTCGGCGATCTGGCGCACGGCATCCAGACCGTCCTCGGCCTGCTGCACCTGGAACTGGTTGTTCACCAGCAGGCGGTTGGTTTTCACGCGCACCACCTTCGAATCGTCCGCGATCATGACCACCGTATCGGCGGCCGGTTTCGGCATGCGTTCGCTCAGGACCGGGAATACCGGTTCCGGTTCCGGCTGCGCTACCGGCTCAGGGACAGGCGCGATGACGGGTTCGACGACGGGTTCGACGACGGGTGCGACGACGGGCGCGGCGACGGGCGCCGGAGCAGGGGCTGGCGCGGGCGCAGGCTTGCGCTCGGTCTTGGCGCGCGCGGCCAGAATCCATGCAGCTTCCTTGGCCGCCAGGCGCGCCGCTTCTTCGCCGGCGATGCGCTCGGCTTCGATGCGTACCGCTTCGGCAGCAGCAAATTTGATGGCCTTGATGCGGGCCTTCTCTTCGGCTTCGTGGCGCGCTGCTTCGGCGCGGACGGCTTCTTCTTCGGCCAGGCGCACCGCTTCGATGGCGGCCGCTTTCTCGGCTGCGATCCGTTCCACTTCCAGGCGCGCAGCTTCAATGGCGGCGATGCGGGCCGCTTCTTCGGCGGCGATACGTTCGTTTTCCAGCCTGACCGCTTCGGCCGCTGCAATGCGGACCGCCTCGACGCGGGCCGTTTCTTCGGCCGCCAGGCGTTCGGCTTCCAGGCGGGCAGCCGTTTCCGCTGCCTTGCGCTGCGTTTCAACACGCGCCGCTTCGACGCGCGCCACACGTTCGGCTTCCATGCGGGCGGCCACTTCGGCGGCAAAGCGCGCCGATTCCAGGCGCGCCGCTTCTTCGGCGGCGGCCAGGTCGGCTTCCATCCTGGCCGTCTCTTCGGCGGCAATGCGGTCCGCTTCGATGCGGGCCGCTTCGGCGGCGATGACGCGCTCTTGTTCCAGGCGCGCCGCTTCTTCGGCGGCCACGCGCGCCGCTTCGGCCATCGCGGCCAGGCGTTCGGCGTGAATCCGTTCTTCTTCCTGGTCCGCCAGGCGTTTCGCTTCGATGCGCTCGGCCTGTTCGGCGGCGACCCGCGCTTCGCCGTCGACATCGTCTTCGTCTATGCGGGTCAGCTCATCGAAGGTGGGCTCGTGTTCCGGTTCGGGTTCCGGTTCCTGTTCGGCGGCTGCGCGGTCGGCGTCGAAGCGCTCTTTCAATTCGTTGGCGATGCGCGCCGCTTCGATCCGGGCCGCGGCTTCGGCGGCGACCAGGTCTTCTTCGAAGTCGCCACTTTCTTCCAGCGCCAGGCTGTCGTTGCGCACGCGGGCGGCATCGGTTGCCGCCAGCAATTCGGCGGCCAGGCGGTCCGCTTCGGCCAGCGCCTGCTGTTCGGCGATGCGGCGTGCCTTGGCCGCGTCGCCGGCAAAGGCCACCGGATCGGGATTCGGGTCGACTGGCGCGTTGTGCTTGAATTCGAGATCGGCCAGGGCCGCCGCCGATTCGATTTCGGCCGCCAGGCGGGCCGCCGCTTCACGCGCGGCCACCGCATCGGCTTCGGCCTCGCGCTGCAGTTCGTGTTCCGCGGCCAGGTCCGCCTTCAGGCGCGCTTGCGCGTCGGTATTGAAGAGCGTGTCTTCCCACACCGGCTCGAAGTCTTCTTCTTCCTCGACGATGGTGACCGGCTCCGGTTCGGCCGGCAGGACCGACGGCAGGTCCGCCACCGGGGCGGCAGGGGCGGCGTCGGGCGCGTAGCGGACTTCTTCGGCCGGCTCGGCGACGCGGCGGCTGGCGCGCCATTTGCCATAGGCCAGCCAGGCGACGAGTCCGCCGACCAGCAGCAATGCCAGGATAATTGCAAATTCTGTAGTTAGCACGCGTACGGCTCCGTCTGGGCGCGATGAAGAGATGACCGGGAACAACATACGAATATTACACTAAAGCAACGCCTAAAGGATTGCTTTCGGGCAATTCAAGCCAAATTAATGGCCTTTCGCCTGTTGTTCTGCGCGCTAAAGCCCATGTGCAAGGTGCGTTTCATCGGCCAGCACCGCGTTTTCGTCCGACATGGTGTCGTGCGAGCTGATGATGGTGACGCGGCCGGTATCGATCATGATCTGGGCACCCAGGTGCAGTTTTTCGATCAGTTCGGCGAAATTGACGTTCGGGCGGGGACGCAGGGCGCTCCAGCCATTGCGCCCGTTTTCCTTGACCCAGTATAGCGCCGCGTCGGCCAGTTCGACCAGTTGTTCCCAGCCCACGGCATGCGAACCGTCGAGGTACAAGCCGCTTTCCGACAGGCCGACCGAGCAGGTGAGCGAAACGTGCACGCTGTCGCCCAGGTCGAAGGAATGGTTGGCGACGGCGCGCCGGATCCGTTCGCCCAGCACCGGCACGAACTGCTTGGTGCTGGGCCGGCACACCAGCAGGAATTCTTCGCCGCCCCAGCGCACGATGTAGTCGCCCACCCGCACCTGGTGGCGCAGCACTTCCGACACTTGCTGCAGGACCCGGTCGCCGGCCTTGTGGCCGTAGGTGTCGTTGATCTTCTTGAAATGGTCGATATCGACCAGGGCGAACAGCAAGGTGTTGTCCTGGCCGCCGTTGCGGCGGTTTTCGCGTTCGTAGAAGGCCAGGTCGGCCGGGATCTGGTTGGACAAGTAGCGCCGGTTGTGCAAGCCGGTCAGCGGATCGGTCTGGCTAGCCAGTTCGAGGGCCAGGTTGGCCACGTGCAGCTGCTGGGTGCGTTCGGCCACCTGCGATTCGAGGTCGGCGCGCTGTTTTTCGTGGGCGTGGCGCTGCAGGCGGTAGCCCAGGTAGACGGTGCCGGCCAGCATGGCGAACAGGAGGCCGAAGAACCAGCGCGTTTCGTAGAACAGGGGGGCGATGCGGAAGTCCAGGCGCGCCGGCGCCTTGTTCCACACGTCGGCATTGTTGGTGGCCTTGATTTCGAAGGTATACGCGCCGGCCGGCAGGTTGGTGTAATTGACCGAACGCGGGGCATTGGCCGGCAGTTCGCGCCAGTCCTTGTCGTAGCCGTGCAGGCGGTAGCGCAGCACCACGCTGGCCGGGTCCTGGAAACTGAGGGCGGTGAATTCGAAGGCCACGTCGCGCGCGTCGCTGGGCAGCTTGATGCTGTCGCCGGGGCGCAGTTCCAGCCATTTGTCCTGCACCTGCACCCGTTCGATGACGGCCGAAGGCGGCGTCATGTTCTTGGCCAGTCCCAGGGTGTCGAGCGTGACCACGCCGTCGCGGCTGGGCAGCCACAGCACGCCCGACGCATCCATGAAGCCCTTGGCATTGCCGGCGCCATTGCAGCAAAAGCCTTGTTCGCCGCTGCGGCGGTCGCCGCGCTCGTTCAGTATCATGTCGCCGTAGGCCGTCCTGGCGGTGCCGGCCATGACCATGCGCATGTCGGCCAGCGCCGCGCGCGTCACGCCGCGGATGCCGGCCGCCCACAGGAAGCCGGCATTGTCCTCGGCCAGGAAGAAGGGCGTGTTGGCGGGCAAGCCTTCGTTGCGGCCGAACCTGGTCCAGGTCTTGCCGTTGAACATATACATTTCTTCGCTCAGGGTGCCGATCACGAGCGTGCCGTCGCGCAATTCCGCGACCGCGGTCACGTCCAGGCTGGGGCGCAGGCCGCTGTCCAGGCCCAGCTGCACCAGCTTCTCGCCGCGCAGTTCGTACAGGCCATCCTGGGTGCCCACCAGCAGGCGGCCATCCTTCAGTTCGCGGATCTGGCGGATGCGGATATCGTTCAAGCCTTCGGCCTTGGCATAGCGGGTCAGCTGTTCGCCTTCCAGCCGGAACAGGCCGTCGGTGGTGGGGATCCAGATCACGCCGTCCTTGGCGCGCACGATGCCGTTGATCTGGGCCGACGCCATGGGGGCGAACAGGGCCGGCGTCTCGAGCTTGCCGTTGCGCCACAGCACCAGGCCGCGCCGGGTGCCGATCCAGATTTGGTCGGCTTCGGCCATCAGGTTGTAGGCGTGCGGATGGGGCAGCTGGTCGCCGCGCAGCACATGGCTGAAGCGCCCGCCGGTCAACACGGACAGGCCGTCATTGGTGCCCACCCAGGTGCGCCCGTCGGGCGCGCGCGCCACCGACCAGACGATGGGCTCTTCCAGGCCTTCGGCCACCGACAGGCGGCGCGTGGAGCCGTTCCACAGGCGCGCCAGGCCTTGCCACTGGCTGCCGAACCACAGGTTGCGTTCGCGGTCTTCGAAGGCGGCGATGATGCCCTTGATGGCGGTGGGATTTTTTTCCGGGACGATTTCCACCAGCATGCCGTCGCGGATACGCCCCAGGGCGGCATTGCTGGCCACCCACAGGCTGCGGTCGCTGTCCTGGAACAGCATGGTCGTCGGCGAGCCCTGGAGCAGGGGATTGTCGGTGGCGGCCACCCACTGGTCGCCGTCGCGCTTGTACAGGCCCAGGCTGGTGCCGGCCCACACCTTGCCCTGGGCTTCGACCAGGCGCGTGACCACGCCCTTGTGCACCTCCGCCGGCAGGGGCAGGGTGTCGACCTGCTTGCCCTTCTGGCGCTGGACGCCGCCCAGGCCGCCGATCCAGAGCCCGTCGGCGCTCCTGATCAGCGAGGTGGCCGGGGCCGGGCTGCCGGCGCGGTGCACCAGCTTGCCTGCGGTCAGGTCGAACACGCCATTGGTGGTGGCCACCACGATATGGCCTTCGTCTTCGATGATGGCGTTGATGTCGAGCGCGGGAAACTGGGCCGGGTCGGCAATGGGGATGCGCTTGAAATGGCCGTTTTCAAAGACCGCCAGGCCCTTGTAGGTGCCGATCCAGACGCGCCCGTGCGTGTCGACCATGAGCGAACGGGTCCACAGGCCCGGCAATTCGGGCCGGGTTTCGGGCGAAAACGTGGTGAAGCGCACGCCATCGAAGCGCGCCACGCCGGCCTGGGTGGCCAGCCAGATATAGCCCTGGTGGTCCTGCACCACGGCTTGCACGCTAATCTGCGGCAAGCCATGCTGGATCGACCAGATATTGCGCACATAATGATGGAAGGCCTTGCCGGGATCGAGGGCGAAGGCGGGCGCGGCGCCGAGCAGCATGACGCCGCACAGGAGCGCGCATTCCAGGAGGCGCCGTGCACACACGGCGAAAAAGTGTCGCTTGCCCATCCCTTGACCCTTGAGTAGACGGGCGTGCTGCCCGGCCTTGACGATTCTACGTTACCTGGGCGGGACGCAGCGCCACGTCCGGCGCCGGACGGGCCGATTGTTGCTTAGGTGCAACGCACCTTGACAAGAAGTCCATGTGGGGCGGAGCTTGCTCAGGCGGCCCGGGTCAGGGCGTCATTGCTGAGCCATTCGTCCAGCGCCGGCGCCGCCATCGGGCGCGCGAACAGGAAGCCCTGGGCCAGCGGACAGCCGAGCGCCTGCAGGATCTGGGCCTGGCGTTCATCTTCCACGCCTTCGGCGATCACCGACAGGCCCAGGTTGCGGCCCAGCTGGATGACCATTTCGGCGATGCTGCTGCCGCGCGCCGAACCGGTGATTTCGGTCACGAAAGCGCGGTCGATCTTGAGGCGGTCGACCTGCAGCCGCTGCAGGTAGGACAGCGACGAGAAGCCGGTGCCGAAGTCGTCGATGGCAATGGCCACGCCGGTGTGCTTGATCTGGGCCAGCATCTTGATCAGGAGGTCCGGCTCTTCCATGGCCATCGATTCGGTGATTTCGAGCTCGATGAATTCGGGCGGCGCTTGCGTGTCTTCGAGCGCGGTGCGCAGCATTTCAAGGAAATAGGGGTGGCGGAACTGCACCTGCGACACGTTGATCGACATGGTGAAGTCGCGGTGGCCCGCTTCGCGCATGCGCACCAGTTCGTGGCAGGCGGTGCGCAGCACCCATTCGCCGATATCGATGATCAGGCCGGAATATTCGGCGATCGGGATGAAGCGGTCCGGCGAAATGAACTTGCCGTCCGGGGTTTGCCAGCGCAGCAGCGCTTCGGCGCCCACCGGGCGGCGCGTGGCCAGGTCGATCTGCGGCTGGTACACCACGAACAGTTCGCCCTTGGTGAAGCCCGTGCGCAGCGCGTGCATCATGCGCACCCGCTCGCGGATTTCCACGCCCATGCTGCGCGAGAAATAGAAGTGGCCGGCGCGCTGCTGGGTCTTGGCGCGCTTCAAGGCGATGTCGGCGTCTTTCAGGGCGTCGGCGCCGCTGCCGTCGTGCTCGGCCAGGCGCACCAGGCCCAGGGTGGCCGACAGTTGCACGTCCTGGCCATCGATCGAGAAGGCCGTTTCGAACAGCGCCAGGATGCGCGCCGGATTGACCGATTCGGCGTCGCCCAGCACGCAGAAAATGTCGCCGCCGATGCGCGCCACCGTCAGTTGCGCGCCCAGGCGGGTTTGCAGGCGGTTGGCCACGGCCACCAGCAGCAGGTCGCCGAACTGGTGCCCGAGGGCGTCGTTGGTTTCGGCGAAATGGTCCAGGTCGACCAGCGACAGGGTCGCGTCTTCCTTGGCCGGGCCGGCCAGGGTGGCGTCCAGGATTTCGACCAGGCGGGTGCGGTTGGGCAGCTTGGAGAGCGTGTCGTAAAAGGCGGCATTGTGCAAATGGCTGACCAGTTCGACATTGTCGAGGCCGACGGCCACGTTGCTGCAGAACACTTCCAGCAGTCGCTGGTCGAGTTCGGTAATCGGGCGGCCCAGTTGCATGAAAGCCACGAAATCGCGGCTGGCCTTGCCGGCGAAGAAGAGGGTGATGTAGTCGGCATCGTAGATATTGCGGCGCCGCGCCAGCGTCTGTTCGATCGCCGTGGCGGCCTGGACATCTTCCTCGGCCGTCAGGCGGCCGCCGCCAAGGCGGCGGTAGCTGCCGGCGGTGGCCATGATCAGCAGTTCGGCGCACTGGCCGTCCGGGCATTCGTGCACGCACAGCACACCGTTCGGCTTGGCGCCCAGGATGTCGGCGATCTGGATCAGCACCCCGGCGGCGAAGTTCTGCACCCCGTGCAGCGCCATCAGCTCGGTGCTGGCGCGCACGATCAGGTCCAGGCCGCGCTGGCTGGTGCTGATGGCGCGGATCTGCTCGTAGGAGCGGATCGCCGCCGTCACGGTGGTAAACAGCTTGATGCGGGTCAGTTCCGACTTGGTCTTGTAATCGTTGATGTCGAAATCGCGGATGGCGTCGATTTCCGGGGCGTAGCCGGGCTGGCCGGTGCGCAGGATGATGCGGACATCGGCCAGTTTCAGCGTTTCGCGGATGTAGCGCACCAGGTGCAGGCCTGCGTCGTCCTGTTCCATGACCACGTCGAGCAGGATGACGGCGATGTCGGTTTCGGTCTTGAGCATTTCGCGCGCCTGGCCGGCCGAATAGGCGTGCACGAATTCGAGCGGCCGGTGCTGCATGTCCAGGTTGCCGAGCGCGAAGGTGGTCGTCGAGTGGACATCTTCGTCGTCGTCGATGATCATCACGCGCCAGACAGTGGCCGCACCGGAGGTGGGGACCAGGGCCGGGTGTTCTTCCAAAAATACCAGGTCGTCGTGATCGTCCTTGATGTCATCCAAGGGCGTGCTCGATGGGGGCATGTGTCGCATCTCCAGGTAATCGCGGTACTTTCTCTACATCCTCTGCTCGGCTGGACTAGACAAGCCGTTTTCCGTAAGCATGCCACGAATTGACAGCCCTGCGCGAATTAACGTTAAGAAAAACAAATTCCACATTGTTCGCGTTGTTGGCGGGGAGATAATTGCTGCTTCGTCATCATTTTAGTCCTCCCCGGCAAGGAAGGGGGCTTCGCTGGTAGAATTGACTTTTCTTCCACGCGTGCTCCCACCATGTCCGGCAATTCATTTGGCAAGCTGTTTACCGTTACCACCTTCGGCGAGTCGCACGGACCGGCCATCGGCTGCATCATCGACGGCTGCCCGCCCGGACTGCTGTTGTCGGAAGCGGACATCCAGCCCGACCTGGACCGCCGCAAGCCCGGCACCTCGCGCCATGTCACGCAGCGCCAGGAACCGGACCAGGTGGAAATCCTGTCCGGCGTGTACGAAGGCAAGACCACCGGCACGCCGATCATGCTGATCATCCGCAACCAGGACCAGCGCAGCAAGGATTACGGCAATATCGTCGAAAGCTTCCGTCCAGGCCACGCAGACTATACCTATTGGCACAAATACGGCGTACGCGATCCGCGCGGCGGCGGCCGGTCGTCGGCGCGCCTGACCGCGCCCGTGGTCGGTGCGGCCGCGGTGGCCAAGAAATGGCTGCTGGAACAGTACGGCACCGTGTTCATGGGCTGCATGAGCCAGCTGGGCGACATTCCCGTGCCCTTCGAATCGTTCGAACACGTGCACGAGAATCCCTTCTTTGCCGCCACCGGCGACGCGGCCCTGATCGCGCGCATGGAAGCGGCCATGGACGACTTGCGGCGCGACGGCGATTCGATCGGCGCGCGCATCGACGTGGTGGCGCACAATGTGCCGGTGGGCCTGGGCCAGCCGATCTACGACAAGCTCGATGCCGACATCGCCTACGCCATGATGGGCATCAATGCGGTCAAGGGCGTGGAAATCGGGGCCGGCTTCAAGGCCGTCGCCCAGCGCGGTTCGGAGCACGGGGACGAACTGACCCTGGAAGGCTTTGTCGGCAACAATGCCGGCGGCGTGCTGGGCGGGATATCGACCGGGCAGGACATCACGGTATCGATCGCGATCAAGCCGACCTCCTCGATCCGCACACCGCGCAGGTCGATCGACAAGGCCGGCAATCCGGTGATGGTGGAAACGTTCGGCCGGCACGACCCCTGCGTGGGCATCCGCGCCACGCCGATCGCCGAAGCCATGCTGGCCCTGGTGCTGATCGACCACGCCCTGATGCACCGCGCGCAGTGCGGCGATGTGAAAGTCGATACGCCCAACATCGCAGGAAGCTGATGCCCAGGCAGTCGTTCAATTTTTCGCTGTTCCTCTTCAATTACTACGCCTACGCGGGCACCTTCGTCACCTACGTCTCGCTGTTCTTCGCCGCCCGCGGCATGACCGTTCCCCAGATCGGGGTGCTGGTCTCCCTGGTCCAGGTCATGCGCATTTTCGGCCCCAACCTGTGGGGCTGGGTGGCCGACCACACCGAGCAGCGTGTCAAGGTCCTGCGCCTGACCGGCGTCGCCGCGCTGCTCTCGTTCTGCTGCTTCTTCATCGCCGACGGCTTCGCCGCCTTCTTCATCGTGATGGTCCTGCTCAACCTGTTCACCAGCGCCCAGGCGCCGCTGTCCGAAGCGCTGATGCTGTCCGAAATGCGCGGCGATCTCTCCAACTACGGGCGGGTGCGGCTGTGGGGCTCGATCGGCTTCATCGTGGCCGTGGTGGCTGCCGGCTACCTGCTGGAGTGGTACGGGGTGGACGCCATGCTGTGGATCTGCAGCGTGCTGCTGGTGCTGGTGATTATGTCGGCCCTGCGCATCCGCGAACAGGCCCATCCCGTCGGCCACCACGACAAGCCGCGCCTGCTGAACGTGCTGCGCCAGCCCGAAGTGGCCACCTTCTTCCTGTCGGCCGCCCTGATGTGCGGCGCCCACATGGCCCTGTACGTGTTCTATTCGCTGTACCTGGAACGGGCCGGCTACAGCAAGCCGGTCATCGGCGGCATCTGGGCCCTGGGCGTGGTCGCCGAAGTCGCCTTCTTCTACTTCCAGGCGCGCGTGTTCGAACGCTTCGGCGCGCGCCGCATCATGATGTTCGCCTTCGGCGTGGCCCTGCTGCGCTTCGTGATCACGGGCGCGGGCGCCGACTGGCTGTGGGTGCTGGTCGCCGCGCAGCTGATGCATGCGGCCACCTTCGCGGCCCACCATTCGGCCTGCGTGCTGACCATGCAGCGCTGGTTCGCGGGCCCCTTGCAGGCCAGCGGGCAGGCGCTCCTGATCAGCATCGGTTACGGGGTGGGCGGTACCCTGGGCGGCCTGTTCCTGTCCTACTGCTGGGACAGCATCAGCCCGGAAGCGGTGTACTACGGCGCGGCCGGCATGACCCTGGCCGGGGCCATCGCCGCGCGCCATTCCTTCAGGCTAGCCGGGCGCCTTGCCTGACGCGGCGGCCAGCTCGATCTGCTGGCGCCGTTCGACCGATTTGACCACCAGCGCGCGCAGGTCGTTGAGCAGCGAAAACTCGGTCTGGCTGAGGGTAATGGCCGGGAAACTCTCGTCCCAGTCGCCATAAATGAAGCCGGCCGGCTGGCCGTTGGTGCACAGCGGCAGGATCACGAAGGCGCGCGCACCGGCCAGCGAGCTGACCCACCATGATGGCAGCTTGGCCGCGAACTTGGGATCCTTGGCGTTTTCGATAAAAATCACGCGGTCGCTGCCGAGCGAGGCATGGAACACGTTCGGCTCGTAGGCATCGTCGAACACCATGGCGGGGATGAGCGCCTTGACGCCGTCGCCAAAGCCCATCTTGGCGATGTACTTGCGGTCGCGCCGGTTGCGCAGGAAGGCCACGGCGCGCGTGCAGGACAAGCCCTGGTACACCGTTTCGAGCGCCATCGACATCATCTGGCCGGGACTGGCCGTGGCCACCACGTCGCGCATGTCGGTCGCGCCGGACATCAGTATCTTGTTGCCTTCGGCCCGCATGCGGGTCGAGGCGCGTTCGCGGGCGCGTTTCTCGGCCGGCTTGGCCAGCGGCGCGATCGACAGGTCGACGGCGGCCACCGCCTTGGCCTTTTCGACCGCGGCCAGGATGCTGTCCGGTTCCACGCCCAGCATGGCCGAAAAGCTGCTGGCCAGGGCGCGCACCGCCACCGCGCCGGCGGCGTCGTCTTCCCACAGCGAATCGGCGCACTGGGCCGACATGGTCGACAGCGCGGCCAGCCAGTCCTCGTGGCTGAAGCTGTCGCCGCGCTCGGATGGCTCGACCCTGCGCATGCTGTTGATCAGGTTCTTGGGCAAGCCCCACTGTTCGGCCGCGGCCCGGCCGATCTTTTCCATCGTCATGCCCAGCACGGCCGGCGCGGCGGCGTCCTCGAAGCCCGGGCCGCCCTGTTCCTGCAGCAGGGCCCAGCGGTCCGGCATGTAGAAGGTCACCATCATCCGTCCCAGCGTGTGCAGCATGGAACAGACCACGGCTTCCTCGGTGTCGGGGCTGGCGGCGCTGGCGGCCACCTGCTGCGCCACCATGCCGGCCAGCACGGCCTTTTCCATTTCCACGTGCGCCATCTGGGAGTTCGGCGACGAGCTCGAGAGCTCCTCGATCAGTTTCAGGCCCAGCGCCAGGTGGCCGATCGCTTCGATGCCCAGCACCAGCACGGCCTTGGACACGGTGTTGATGCGCTGGCCGAAGGCCGAATACATGCCGCTGTTGGCAAGGCGCAGCACTTTCTGCGTGAGGACCGGATCGGACAGCACGGTCTGGGTCATATCGAATTCGTGTTCATCCTCGCCGCGCATGGCGCCCAGGATGGCGCCGATGGCCTTGGTGAAGCCGGGCATGTCGCCTTGCTGGCGCACCCGTTCCCAGAGCAGGGCGAGGGTGGCTTCGGCGCTGGCGGTGGCGGGCGCGGTGGCTGTCGTCATTGAATGCCCGCCCGCAGTTCGGTTGTCATCACGGCCGCGTAAAGGTTTTCCTTGAGCGCCGCCATGGCCACGTGGGCGGGCATCGGCTTGCCGGTCAGGTAGCCCTGCAGGTACTGGCAGCCCCGCTGCTCCAGAAATTGCAGCTGCTCCTCGGTTTCCACGCCTTCGGCCACCACCGACAGGCCCAGGTGCTTGGCCAGGTCGAGCACGGCGTTGCAGATGGCGCCATCCTTTTGCGATGCGGGCAAGTCCTTGATGAAGGCGCGGTCGACCTTGAGCACGGAAATCGGGAAGCGCTTCAGGTAGGCCAGCGAGGAATAGCCGGTGCCGAAATCGTCGATGGCGATACGCGCGCGGCGCTCGGCCATGCGGGTGAGGATGGTTTCGGCATGGACCGGGTCGATCATTAAGGTACCTTCCGTGATTTCCAGCACCAGCTGTTCGCCGCCCACGCCGGAATAGGCCAGCGCGCCGTCGAGCACGTCGAGGAATTTGTCGCTGCGGAACTGGCGCGGGCTGATGTTGACCGAAATGTAGAGCCGGCGCTTGGCCACTTCCTCGAAATGGCGCAGCTGGACGCAGGCCGCCTTCAGGGCCCAGGCGCCGAGCAGGTTGATCAGGCCGTTGGTTTCGGCGATCGGAATGAAGCGCACCGGCGGCACCATGCCCAGGGTCGGGTGTTTCCAGCGCATCAGGGTTTCGAAGCCCTGGATCTGGCGCGTGCCGGCGTCCACGATGGGCTGGTAGTAGAGCAAAAATTCGCCTTCGCGCACCGCCTGGAACATGGCAGCTTCGAGCGAAATGTCGTGCGCCGGCGGGCCGTTGGCGGTGGTGCTGTAGATGACCGAGCGCGCCTTGCCGGTTTCCTTGGCGCGCGTGAGGGCGGCGTCGGCCAGCGCCACCAGGCGGGTTTCATCTTCCGCGTGTTCGGGATAGAGCGAAATGCCGACCGAGGCGCCCACGTAGATGGTGTGGCTGTCCACTTCGAAGGGCGATTGCACCGCCGCCAGCAGGCGCCCGGTGACGAGCTTGATCTGGGCATCGGTGTGCGTGCCCGGCAGCACGGCGACGAATTCGTCGCCGCCCACGCGGGCCAGGGTGTCGCTGTCGCGCAGCGTCTTGCGCAGGCGCACGGCGGCCAGCTTGAGCACGGCATCGCCGACCGGATGGCCGAGGCCATCGTTGACTTTCTTGAAGCCGTCCAGGCCCAGCGTGGCGATCGCAAAGCCCTGGCCGGAGCGGCGCGCCTGGGCGATGACCATGCGGATGCGGTCCGACAGCAGCAGGCGGTTGGGCAGTTCGGTCAGGCCGTCGTGGGTGGCCAGGTGGCGCAGGCGCATTTCGGTTTCGTGCTGGAGCGACATGTCGCGCCCGACCAGCAGCAGTTCGGCCGGCGCGCAGCGCGCCAGGCGCAGTTCGAACCAGGTTTCGGTATCGGCCGTCTTGAGGCGCACTTCCACCTGCACCGGCTCGGCCCCGGCCGGCGCGGCGGCGATGTCGCTGATGGCATTGCGCAGCGCGCTCTGGTCGAGGTCATTGGTCAGCGAGGAGATCAGCATGCCGTGCAGGGCGCGCGGCTGGCGCATCAGGCGCGTGGCGCGCTGGCTGGAAAAGCGGATCTGCCCCGTCAGGTCGATCCGGAACACCACGTCGCCGGCCGCTTCCATGAGATGGTCGATCTCGGAATGCATGGCGGTGACGGCGGCGGTGGGGGCAGTGGAGCGCATGGGGGAAACGAAAACCGCCTTTTTAGTTAGTGAAACTTTACCAAACTAAACGAAATGTAGCATCGAAAGATGCCAAAAGACACTAAAAAACCTTTTCCTGGCGTCTGATTCAATCAATCTTGAGCCAGCTCATGAAATCGTCTCGTGAACGACGCTGGCGGCGGCTTGCTTCCTGATGGTGTTTAAGCTAGCCTGCGGCTCCGGATCCATTGTCGCCGAAGCAGCGCGTCAGTGGGTATTGACGATGCTTTATGATGCATTGCCGCAACATAAAACGTCGCTTGCGCGCCATCACGAGGAATCAAGCATGAGTCACTACGACACGCACCAGGTTTTCAACCAGGCCGGCGCTTTCCAGGACGTCAATCTGTTCGCGTGCGACCAGGCGCTGCAGGAAGCCCTGGCGCGCGAAGGCGGCGCCTGGGCCGGTCCGCAATTGCAGGAGCTGGGCGCCCGGCTGGGCACGGCCGAGGTGCTGGACCTGGGCCGCCAGGCCAATGTGAACAAACCCATCCTGCATAATTTCGACCGCAGCGGACGGCGCGTGGACGAAGTCGAATTCCATCCTTCCTGGCACCGGCTGATGGCCATGATGATCGAAGGCGGCGCCCATGCCGCGCCGTGGGACACGCCGCGCCCTGGCGCGCAGGTGGCGCGCGCGGCCCAGTACCTCCTGTTCGGGCAGGTGGAAAACGGCGCCCAGTGCCCGGTGACCATGACCTACGCCTGCGTGCCGGCGCTGCGCCATGCCGGGCCGATCGCCGCCAAGTGGCTGCCGAAGATCTTGTCGCGCCAGTACGATCCGCGCTCGCTGCCGGTCGAGCAAAAGCAGGGCGCGCTGATCGGCATGGGCATGACCGAAAAGCAGGGCGGCACCGATGTGCGGGCCAACACCACGCGCGCCACGCAGCTCGATCCCGTGTCGGCGCGGGCGCGCTTTGGCGCGGAAGGCGAGGGCGCCTGGAACCTGGTGGGCCACAAATGGTTTTTCTCGGCGCCGCAGTCCGATGCGCACCTGGTGCTGGCGCAAACGGACAATGCCGGCAGCGCCGGCCTGTCCTGCTTTTTCGTGCCGCGCTACCTGCCCGACGGCAGCCGCAATGCGATCCGCGTGCAGCGCCTGAAGGACAAGCTGGGCAACCGTTCGAACGCATCGTCGGAAGTGGAGTTTTGCGACGCCACCGGCTGGCTGCTGGGCCAGGTCGGGCGCGGCATTCCGACCATCATGGAAATGGGCGGCCATACCCGCCTCGATTGCGTGGTCGGCAGCGCCGGCATCATGCGCGCGGCCCTGACCCATGCGCTGCACCACGCGCGCGGGCGCAGCGCCTTCGGCCGCACGCTGGCCGAGCAGCCCCTGATGCAGAACGTGCTGGCCGACCTGGCGCTCGAATCGGAAGCGGCCACCGCGTTCGCGCTGCGCCTGGCGCGCTGCTTCGACGAGGCGGGCGACCCGGCCCAGGTGCTGCTGGGACGCATCCTGACCCCGGCCGGCAAATACTGGCTGTGCAAGCGCGGCCCGGCCTTCGGCGCCGAAGCGATGGAAGTCATGGGCGGCAACGGCTACGTCGAGGACGGCCCGCTGGCGCGCCTGTACCGCGAATTTCCCGTCAATTCGATCTGGGAAGGCTCGGGCAACGTGATGTGCCTGGATGTGCTGCGCGCCTTCGGCAAGACCCCGGCCGCGCGCGATGCGCTGGCCGCGGAACTGGGCGCGGCCGCTGGCGACGCCGCTTTTGATGCCTGCACGGCGCGCCTGCTGGCCGACCTGGACCGGCCCCAGGGCGACGAATACGGGGCGCGCAGGCTGGCCGAACGCATCGTGGTGGCGGTGCAGGCGGGCCTGCTGCTGCGCCATGCGCCGGCCTGCGTGTCGTCGGCCTTCGTCGCTTCGCGCATTGCCGTCGACGCTGGCGGGGCCTTCGGCCGCCTGCCGGATGGCGTCGATTGCGCCGCCATCCTCGCCCGGGCCTTGCCGCTGGCGATATAGTAACTATATTCGTCGAAATGAGGACAAACCGGGCCGCGGCTGGGATAATGGTGGATAAGCCACAACAATGAAAAAAGAATATTCCATGAAACAAGATCCACGCTTTCCCAATCTGTTCATCCTGAATCACCCGCTGATCCAGCACAAGCTGTCGCACATGCGCGAACGCGATACGTCCACCCGCACCTTCCGCGAACTGCTCAAGGAAATCACGCTGCTGATGGGCTACGAAATCACGCGCGACCTGCCCCTGACCACCCGCAAGATCGAAACGCCGCTCGAAACCATCGACGCGCCCGTCATCGCCGGTAAAAAGCTGGCCATCGTGCCCATCCTGCGCGCCGGCATCGGCATGAGCGACGGCTTGCTGGAACTGGTGCCGTCGGCGCGCGTGGGCCATGTGGGCGTGTTCCGCGACCCGGAAACCCACAAGCCGGTGGAATACCTGGTGCGCCTGCCGGACACGGCCGACCGCATCTTCATCCTGTGCGATCCGATGGTGGCGACCGGTAATTCGGCCGTGCACGCGGTCGATGTGCTGAAAAAACGCGGCGTGTCGGACGAACAGATCATTTTCCTGGCGCTGGTATGCGCGCCCGAAGGCGTGCAAGTGTTCCAGGATGCGCATCCGAACGTGAAGCTGTATGTGGCCTCGCTCGATTCGCACCTGAACGACCACGCTTACATCGTGCCGGGCCTTGGCGACGCGGGTGACCGCATTTTCGGCACCAAATGATGCATCGTTACTAATGGCAACACTGATCGACCAGGACTTTTTTGCGCGGCTCAGTGCGCTAAACGACAAGTTTGCCGCCAGCGTGCCCGACACGCTGGCGCGCCTGAAAGCGCAGCGCGCGGCCTTCGACCCGGCGGCGCCCGATCCCGCGGTCCTGCGGGAAGTGCACCAGATCCTGCATACCATCGCCGGTTCGGCAGCCACCTTCGGCTTCCGGGTCTTCGGCGTGCAGGCGCGCGCCCTGGAGCAGCGCTTGCGCGTGCTGATGGCCTTCGAGTCCATCGCCGAACGCGACTGGCGCCACTGGCTGGACACCCTCGATACCTATATCGCCTGGGCGGAACACGATCCGCGCGCGGCCGACTACGTGGACGGGCAGGGCGAGTAGCACGGCTGTGCCCGCGACGGAATGCGCTGTTGCAACGACACCTGCGCGTATCGTTTGATCTTGCGCAAACTTCGACCCCTTCGATGCCCTATATTCATCGTACTGCCGCTGCAAAAGGGCTGCGTTCTGAATTATTTTCGCGGTTCGGGATTTTATTTTGCAGAGAACGTGTTTTTTGTGTTTTATTGAGTATAATGCGGGATCGTTGGATTCGAGGTAGTAGTGCAGTCTGTCTGTCATTTCTTTCTTGCTTCTTCAAACGATCTAAAACGGGCGCAAGCCCAACTAACTGAAATAGGAAATTGTAATGGCAACTGGCATCGTAAAATGGTTCAATGATTCGAAGGGTTTCGGCTTTATCACCCCTGACGAAGGCGGCGAAGATCTGTTCGCTCACTTCTCGGCGATTCAGTCGGCAGGCTTCAAATCGTTGCAAGAGAACCAACGCGTCTCTTTCGAAGTAACCGCTGGCCCTAAAGGCAAGCAAGCTTCGAACATTCAGCCAATCTAATCGCTGAGTCAACGACAAAAAGATCCCCGGTTTCCGGGGATTTTTTTTGTCTCCTCGCGCAAGCGGGGATCCCTTTTTCACCCTTTTCGCCAGTATCCCGGCTGCGCATAGCTGTGGCGCAGGAAATCGACGAAGGCGCGGATGCGCAAGGGCAGGTGGCGCCGCTGCGCGAACACCGCATAAATGTCATTTCCGGGCGCCGAATACTGATCGAGCACCGTCTGCAGCTTGCCTGCACCGATCTCCGCATCGACTTCCCACATCGACCGCCACGCCAGCCCCTTGCCGGCCAGGGCCCAGTCATGCAGCACCGCGCCGTCGTTGCACACCATATTGCCCGCCACTTTCAGGGTCACCGTCTTGCCGTTGTCGCGGAAGGTCCAGCCGCGCTGGCTGCCTTCGCTGCTGATCGCCAGGCAGTTGTGGCGCGCCAGGTCGGCCAGGGTGTGCGGCGTGCCGTGGCGCTTCAGGTAGGCAGGGGAAGCCACCAGCACGCGCTGGTTGTCGGCCAGCTTGACGCCCACCAGGGATGAATCGGACAGGCTGGCGATGCGGATGGCCACGTCCACGCCTTCGCCGATCACGTCGACCACGCGGTCGTTCAGGTTCAGGTTGACGGTGACGTCGCGGTGTTCGGCCAGGAACGATGGCAGCAGGGGCGCCACGTGCTGGCGCCCGAAGCCGGCCGGGGCCGACACCAGCAGGTGGCCGGTGGCCTTGGCGCTGCGCTCGGCGACAGCCGATTCGGCGTCTTCCAGCTCGCCCAGGATGCGCTGGCAATCTTCCAGGAAGGCCGCCCCTTCGTTGGTGAGCACCAGTTTGCGCGTGGTCCGCTGCAGCAGCTTGACGCCCAGGCGCGCTTCGAGCGCGTCGAGGCGGCGCCCGATCATGGCCGGCGCAATGCCTTCGGCGCGGGCCGCGGCCGACAGGCTGCCGCGCGCCACCACTTCGACAAACGTGGAAATCTGTCTGAACTGCCCCATGCATCCTCCGCATCACCTGTGACAAAAACGCACAGATGAATGTATAAATTGTCTCGTTTAGCTACCAGATAGTGAATATACTTGATGGCATATGATTCATCCATCTTTACTTCCACAGGAGCACGTATGACACTCGCAATCCCAGCAGGCATGGAGATCTCGGCCGACATCAAGCCCGGCTACGAACAAATCCTTACCCCCGAAGCACTGGCCCTGGTCGCCAAGCTGACGCGCGCCTTCGAACCGCGCCGCCAGGAATTGCTGGCCCTGCGTGTCGAACGCGCCAAGCGCCTCGATGCCGGCGAGCGTCCCGACTTCCTGTCCGAGACCGCGCACATCCGCGCCGGCGACTGGACCATCGCCCCGATTCCGCCGGCCCTGGAATGCCGCCGCGTCGAAATCACCGGCCCGGTCGAACGCAAGATGGTCATCAATGCCTTCAACTCGGGCGCCGACAGCTACATGACCGACTTCGAAGATTCGAACACGCCGAACTGGGACAACCAGATCACCGGCCAGATCAATATGCGCGACGCAGTGCGCCGCACGATCTCGCTGGAACAGAACGGCAAGGTCTACAAGCTCAATGACAAGATCGCCACCCTGGTCGTGCGTCCGCGCGGCTGGCACCTGGACGAGAAGCACGTGCTGGTCGACGGCAAGCGCATCTCGGGCGGCATCTTCGACTTCGCCCTGTTCATGGTCCACAACGCCAAGGAACAGCTGGCGCGCGGCGCCGGTCCTTACTTCTACCTGCCGAAAATGGAATCGCACCTGGAAGCGCGCCTGTGGAACGATATTTTCGTCATGACGCAGCAGGAACTGGGCTTGCCGCAAGGGACCATCAAGGCCACCGTGCTGATCGAAACCATCCTGGCTGCTTTCGAGATGGATGAAATCCTGTACGAACTGCGCGAACACAGCTCGGGCCTGAACGCCGGCCGCTGGGATTACATTTTCTCGTGCATCAAGAAGTTCAAGCTGGACAAGGACTTCTGCCTGGCCGACCGCCCGAAAGTGACGATGACGTCGCCGTTCATGCGCGCCTACGCGCTGCTGCTGCTGAAAACCTGCCACAAGCGCGGCGCGCCGGCCATCGGCGGCATGGCGGCGCTCATCCCGATCAAGAACGACCCCGAGAAGAACGAGATCGCCATGGGCGGCGTGCGCAACGACAAGGCGCGCGACGCGACCGACGGCTACGACGGCGGCTGGGTTGCCCATCCGGGCCTGGTGGAACTGGCCATGGGCGAGTTCACCAAGGTCCTGGGCGACAGGAAAAACCAGATCGAAAAGCAGCGTCCCGACGTCAACGTCAGCGCCGCCGAACTGCTGGACTTCAAGCCGGAAGCGCCGATCACCGAAGCGGGCCTGCGCTACAACATC
>Ga0187844_10000012_pt1 | contig 112361 bp, 93 predicted proteins | sample SpaLakP09_SKY_50_FD_134517 | JGI IMG/M metagenome (GOLD analysis project Ga0187844, IMG submission 134517) | Oligotrophic lake water microbial communities from Sparkling Lake, Wisconsin, USA - SP09_SKY_50 | ecosystem: Environmental > Aquatic > Freshwater > Lake | place: USA: Sparkling Lake...
ATGAAATACGCCAAGGATTGCGAGCACGCGTTCGGCTATTTCCTGCACCACTATCCGTATGTCGGCATGCGCGGCGGCGACGACGATCAGTTCCGCCTCGACAGCGGCGAGCGCATGCGCGAACTGTATGAAGCCACCTTCGGCGAAGACTATCCGGGCGCGGACATCGCGACGCAGCAGGACACCGCGTTCTACGCGGGTCCCCGCGAACAGGCAACGGCATTCTGCGCCGGCCCACACAAACAGGCGACCGCGTTCTGCGCCGGTCCGCACACGGCACAGGACAGCGCAGTCAAGGCCGATACCGCATTCTGCGCCGGTCCCCACAAGCAGGAGACGTCCTTCTGCGCAGGACCACACAAGCAGGCGATCGCGTTCTGCGCCGGTCCGCACACCGCGATGAAGGCTGCAAACGCCGCTGCAACGGCCGCCTGAAAAGGCCTTCCCACCCGATCCGCCCTGCTCCGGGCGGATTTTTTATTCCCGGCTCATGCCAGGCCGGCGCCGGCACTTTCTGCCCGCACCATCAGCGCGCGCAGCTCGCGGATGCTGTAGTCGGACACCTCGTGCATGCGCAGCAGGATGGTGGCGCCGATCGGCAGGGTGTTGTGGCGGATCTTGCTGATCACGGGCGGCGCCACTTCCAGCACGCGCGACAGCGCGGCGTCGTTCTTGAGCCTGAGTTTATTGATGATGGCGTCGAGCACCCGGTTCGGGTCGTATTCGGCGTCATCGGGTATGCGTCTGATGGGCATGATCGTCTTTCGCTTGCGGCATCCATGGGAAATTTCCCACAACCCATGGCGGGTTATGGAAAATCAGCTAGTTTCTGGAAATATAAGTTCTTTGTATGGTCGCTCTACGGCGTACCCGAATGATACATGGATCAGTTGCGAAATGCTTAAGATGCCCTTATTCCGTCGCCGACATGCGGATAGCGCAGGCGGGCTCGCAACTCCTTGCCGAGGCGGCGGTTCTCCAGCTGGCGCGACTCCGACATGAACGACAACAGCATGGGCGACACGGCCTTCTCCAGCTCGGCGCGCGCCAACCGCGGCGGCCGCGCGAGGCCGAAGGCGTCGGCCACGAGATCGAAGTAATCGCCCATCTTCATGCGCGTGTCGTCGGACGCGTTGTAGACCCGTCCCGGCCGTGCGCGGCACAGGGCCAGCGCGCACAGGCGGGCCAGGTCGTCCGCGTGGATATGGTTCGTGTACACGTCGTCCGCGGGCGCCAGCGCCGGCGTGCCGCGCTGCAGCCGCTCGATGGGCAGGCGGTCGGCCGCATAGATACCGGGCGCGCGCAGGATCGCCACCTTGCCCCCGCTTGCCACGGCCCACGCACGCAGCACGCGTTCGGCGTCCACGCGGCGCCGCGCACGCGCGTTGCGTGGGGCGACGGGCGTCGTCTCGGGGGTCGCCGCGCCACCGCGGTCGCCGTAGACGCCCGTGGTGCTGACATAAACCACCTGTGCGCCCTCGGGTAGAATGGCGGTCAAATTGCGCGTGCGCAAATCGAGCGCGCCGTCCTGCTGTGGCGGCGCAAGATGAACGACCCGCCGCGCCAGTCCGGCCAGGCGTTTCATCGTCGCGGGCCGGTCGAGGTCGGCCACGACGGGAATGGCACCCGCCGCACGCAGTTCCGCGCACCGGGCCGGCTGGCTCGTCACGGCGAACACGCGAAAGCGCTCGCGCACCAGCGGCAGCAGACGCATGCCGACGTCGCCGCAGCCTACGATCAGGAGGCGCGGCTTGTTGAACCTGACATTGTTTTTTGTATCCATTCGAGGATTGTATGACGTTTCAGATCACTGTCCAGCCCAGCGGCCACCACTACGACTGCGAGGCGGACGAAACCGTGCTCGCGGCCGCGATCCGCTCCGGCATCGGCCTGCCGTACGGCTGCAAGAACGGCGCCTGCGGTTCCTGCAAGGGCAAGGTCGTCGAAGGGACGATCCACCACAAGCCGCACCAGGCGCGCGCGCTGACCGACCAGGAAAAGCTGCAGGGTCTCGCCCTGATGTGCTGCGCCGTTCCCGAAGGCGACGTGGTGATCGAAGCGCGCGAAGTGGGCGGCAGCAGCGAATACCCCGTGCGCAAGATGCCGACCCGCGTGATCGCCATCCGCCGCGCCGCGCCGGACGTCGTCATCCTCACGCTGCAGCTGCCGGCCAACGAAGCCCTCGCCTACCGCGCCGGCCAGTACATCGAATTCATCCTCAAGGACGGCAAGCGCCGCGCCTACAGCATCGCGAGCGCGCCGTCGCTGGGCGGCCCGATCGAGCTGCATATCCGCCACCTGCCGGGCGGGGTGTTCACCGACCACGTTTTCTCGACGATGAAGGAACGCGACATCCTGCGCTTCGAAGGTCCGCTGGGCACGTTCTTCCTGCGCGAAGAATCCGACAAGCCGATCGTGCTGCTGGCCTCGGGCACCGGCTTCGCCCCGGTCAAGGCGCTCGTCGAGCACATGATCCACCTGAAGTCGGAACGTCCCGTCGCGCTGTACTGGGGCGGACGCCGGCCGCAGGACCTGTACATGCACGACCTGTGCGAGCAATGGGCGCGCGAGCTGCCCCATTTTACGTACGTACCGGTCATCTCGGACGCGCTGCCGGAAGACGCCTGGACCGGCCGCACGGGCTTCGTACACGCCGCGGTGATGCAGGACATCCCCGACCTGTCGAACCACCAGGTCTACGCCTGCGGCGCGCCGATCATGGTCGATTCCGCGCGGCGCGACTACGTCGACCGCTGCGGCCTGCCGGCCGACGAGTTCTACGCCGACGCCTTCACGACGGAGGCGGACCTGGCCCAGCCCTGAAGCACGCGGGGCACGCATATGCAGACGCGATTCCTGTATATCTCGACAAGGATTTGCGGTATGGTCCCGTTTGCCCCGGCCGCACCGGCCGGTTCCCAAACAAGAAAGGGTCAAACAACATGCATAAGACGCTCCGCCGTGCCCCTGTCCTGCTCGCCCTGTCGGCCGCCCTGCTGACGGGTACCCTTCCTGCCCACGCTGCCGACCAGGCCGGCCACAACTGGCAATCCGTCCTCGCCAGCCCGCTCCGTACCGACGACGACCGCAAGGGCGACGAACACCGCAAGTCCGCCGAGTTCCTCACGTTCGCCGAAGTGAAGCCGGGCATGAAGGTGCTCGACGTGTCGTCCGGCGGCGGTGCCACCGCGGCCCTGCTGACGGCGGCCGTGGGCCCCAAAGGCGAAGTCTGGGCCCAGAACGGGAAGCCGAACGCCAAGCTGGACGCGCGCCTGGGCCAGGTCACGCTGCCGAACCTGCATGCCGTCGTGGCGGACTTCAACGATCCGGTCCCGAAAGGCACGCCACCGCTGGACCTCATCACGATCAACATGTCGTACCACGACATCGTCAACACCCCGGCCGACCGCGCCGCGCTGAACAAGCGCCTGTACGACGCCCTCAAGCCGGGCGGGCACCTCGTCATCATCGACAACGCGGCCAAAAAGGGCAGCGGCCTCACGGCGACGAAGACGCTGCACCGCATCGACGAGGACGCGGTCGTCGACGAGGTGACGAAGGCCGGCTTCAAGGTCGACGCCCGCAGCGACTACCTGCGCGCGCCATCCGACCCGCGCGAGCAACCGTTTTTCGAAATGAAGGGCGCGCCGGACGACAAGTTCGCGATCCGGTTCGTCAAGAAATAACGGTGCGGGCGGCGCGTGGTGGGCGGAGGCCGCCCACCCTACGGATCATTCGGCGCCACGTAGGGTGGGCACCCCGTGCCCACCAATCACCGCCGTCAAGACAGCGCATTGCACGGACATCAGGCACAATGAGGGTTGCATTCCAGCCAATCCTCTCCCAACCTATGTCCGTGCTTTCTCCGACAGGCCGCCTTGCCGTCCTGCGCAACCGTAACGTCTCCTTCTACCTGTCCTCGCGCTTCCTCGGCACGCTCGCCGTCCAGATGCAGAGCGTGGCCATCGGCTGGCAGGTCTACCAGATCACGCACAGCCTGTTCGACCTCGGCCTCATCGGCCTCGCCCAGTTCGCCCCGTTCCTCGTCCTGATCCTGTGGGCCGGCCACGTGGCCGACACGCACAACCGCCGCAAGATCGTCATCGCGTGCATGGCCACGCAACTGCTGTGCAGCCTGCTGCTCGTCGCGTTCACGCTGTCCGGCACCAAGACCGTATGGCCCGTGTACGCCGTGCTCGTGCTGTTCGGCAGCGCGCGCGCCTTCATGCAGCCGGCCTCGCAGGCCGTGCTGCGCAACCTCGTCGACACGAAGGATTTCTCGCAGGCCGTCGCGCTGAGCTCGTCGACGTTCCAGGTGTCCGTCATCGCGGGCCCCGTGCTGGGCGGCCTGTTGTACGTGTTCGGGCCGAACGTCGTGTATGCCGTGTCGAGTACGCTGCTCGTCATCGCCTTGCTGCTGATGTCCGGCACGAAGAGCGCACCGCAGGCGATGAACAAGGCGCCCGTCAGCTGGCACACCCTGCTCGAGGGCCTGCGCTTCGTGTGGTCGCGGCCGATCGTGCTGGGCGCGATCTCGCTCGACCTGTTCGCCGTGCTGTTCGGCGGCGCCACCGCCCTGCTGCCCGCGTATGCGCACGACGTGCTGCACGCCGGGCCGACGAGCCTGGGCCTGCTGCGCACCGCGCCCGGCGCCGGCGCGACCCTGTGCTCGATCGCGCTCGCGTTCTGGCCCATCACGCGCAAGGTCGGCCCGTGGATGTTCGGCGGCGTCGCCCTGTTCGGCGCGGCCACCGTGACGATGGGCCTCACCCACAGCTTTTACGTTGCCCTCGTCGCGCTGTTCCTGCTGGGCGCGGGCGATATGGTCAGCGTCTACATCCGCCACCTGCTCGTGCAGTACGAAACGCCGGACGAGATCCGTGGCCGCGTCAGCGCCGTGAACGCCGTGTTCATCGGCGCCTCGAACGAACTGGGCGAATTCGAATCGGGCCTCACCGCGAGCTGGTTCGGCCTCGTGCGCGCGATCGTGTTCGGGGGCGTCGCCACGCTCGTCGTCACGGGCACGTGGATGAAGCTGTTCCCCGTGCTGTCGCGCATGGACCGCTTCCCGCATCACGACGCGGAACAGGCCGCCAAGGCGGGAGCCGCGTGATGGAACAGCGTCCGACCGTGTTTATCCGTTTCATCCGCAGCCGCCCCTTCCTGCTCTGCTCGGTGGTGCTCGGCGTGGCGGTCGCGCTGCTCGTCACGGAGCGCTACAACGAGGTACGACGCGCGCTGATCGGCTGGAACAGCGGCGTCTGGGCTTACCTGCTCGCGATGGCGTGGACGATGTTCCGCGCCGACCACAGCCGCGTGCGCGCGATCGCCGAAAGGCAGGATGAAAGCGGCGGCGCCGTGCTGGGCGCCGTCGTCGTCGGCGCGATCCTTAGCGTGTACGCCATCGTGACGGAACTGGCCAACATGAAGGACGCGTCGGAACACGTGAAGGCGCTGCACTATGGGTTCACGGCGCTGACCGTGATCGGCTCCTGGCTGCTGGTCGGCGTCATGTACTGCCTCCACTACGCGCACATCTACTACACGGCCAACAAGCACGCGCTGCCGCTGGAATTCCCCGACGAACATACGCAGCCGAACTACTGGGACTTCCTGTACTTCTCGTTCACGCTGTCGGTCGCCGTGCAGACGTCGGACGTGTCGGTCAAGACGCGTGCCATGCGCAAGCTGGTGCTGGGCCATTGCGTGCTGGCCTTCTTCTTCAACCTGGTCATCCTCGGCCTGTCGGTGAACATCGCGGCGAGCCTCGTGAATACCTGAGTGTGCGTCCGGGACGCCGGGTTTTCTCCGGAGCGGTTAATATCGATGCAAATATGACCACTTTTGGAGGAGTATATGGAAGTTAATGTCAACACCGATAACACCATCCAGCGCCATTCGGGCCTCGACGAACGCGTCACCACCCTGGTCGAAGAAGCGATCGGCCGCTTCGGGGACCACGTGCGCCGCGTGGACGTGCACCTCTCGAACGAGAACAAGGAAAAGCACGAAGACGGCAGCAACTACTGCATGATGGAAGCGCTCGTCTCGGGCTACGCGCCCGTCGTCGTGCATGCGCACGCGGAAAACCTGCAGCTGTCGATCACGAGCGCCGTGGGCAAGCTCAAGCGCGCACTGGACAGCGCCATCGGCCGGCTGAATGACAAGAACAAGCGCGAGCCGCTGCCCGTGGACGCCCTCGCCGACAAGGACCTGACCAGCGATTCCTGATCGCCGTCGCGGCAACGGGCCATGACCGGTCCGTTGCCTTTAAAAGTGTTGTAAAAATTAAAATGTGCTTGCGTCAACGGGAGCGTCAATATACGCTTCACCGGAAAACGAAAAGCACCCATGACTACAACGCCACCCTCACCGCAAGCTGTCGTCGCGCCCCGGACCGACAAGCTCCTGAGTATCGAAGCGGCCCGCGGCATCGCCGCGCTGCTAGTGGCGTTCTTCCATGGCGCGCACGTCGTCGAGCTGGCCCAGCCGGGGCGCGGCGCACCGTTCGGCGGGTTCTTCGGCTTCGGCCATGCGGGCGTACCGTTCTTCTTCGTCCTGTCCGGCTACATCATCCATTACATCCACCACAACGACCTCGGCCGGCCCGGCAGGCTGGGCACGTTCGCGTGGAAGCGGGCGGCGCGCATCTATCCGTTGTTCCTGGTCGTGATGGTCCTGATCACCGCGAAAACCTGGATCGCCGGAACGTTCGAATGGAGCTACTGGCTGAAATCCGTGCTGCTGCTGCCGCAGAGCCAGTTGCCGATGCTCGTCCAGTCCTGGACCCTCGTCCACGAAGTCCTGTTCTACGCGCTGTTCGGCCTGGCCATCTGGCGTGTGCGCCTGAGCCGCTGGGTGCTGCTCGCGTGGGCGATCCTGTTCTGCACGGCGCGCGTCGTCGACCTGCGCCTGCCGCCGGGCCTGTTCGGCGACACGATCCGGACGCTGGCCTCGCCCTACAACCTGCTGTTCGTGCTGGGCATCGGCGTGGCGTGGGTGCTGCGCCATCGCACGGTCGCGTTCCCCCGGCTGCTCGCGCTGGCGGGCTGCGCAGGCTTCCTCGCCACGGGTCTCGTGGAAAACGCCGGCCTCTACAAGAGCATGGCCGAGCATGGCCTGTTGCCGGTCCTGCTGTACGGCGTGAGTTCCGCCTGCATCATCACGGGCCTCGTGGCCGCCGAAACCGCAGGCAGCCTGCGCGTGGGCCGCGGCGCCGCCGTGCTGGGCGTCCTGTCGTATCCGCTGTATCTCACGCACGGCATCGCGATCAGCATCGCCGTCGACGCGGCGCGCAAGTTTCACTACACCGGGTCGGGCGCCCTGCTGCTCACCGGCGCCGTGGCCGTGGCGTGCCTGGCCGCGCTGGTCGTGCACCGCTGCGTGGAGCGGCCCGTCGCGAAGTGGCTGCGCCACGTGCAGGCCCGCCGCGGGGCGGCGCACGCATTTACTTGACCATCTCGCCGAGCGTCTGCAGATAGCGCAGCCCGGCGGTCGCCCGGCTGCCGTACCACGACATCATCTCGCCGTCGACGAGGAACACGGGAATGCCCAGCTGCCTTTCCAGCGCGTCCGCATGGTCTTCCGTGAAACGGTAGGGCTCCGTCGACAGCAGCACGGCGTCGAGCCCGTCGACGAGGTCCTGCGACCAGGAAAAGCGCGGATACCGGTCCGCGCCCAGGTCCGGCACGCGCCAGCCCAGTTCGGCAAGCATGTGCGCGATATACGTATCCCTCGACACCGTCATCCACGGATCCTGCCAGATGCAGTACAGCACGGTGCGCGCCGGGCCTGCCGGCGACGCGTGCAGCGCCGCATGCTCGGCCTCGAACCCGGCGCACCAGCGCGCGGCGGCCTCCTCCGCCCCGAAGATGCCGCCCATCAGCCGCGCCAGGTGCAGGTTGTCGCGCGGCGCATTCGGATGCGTGACGACGACGTGCGGCACGAATTCGGCCAGTTTCTCCACGGTCGGCTTCTCATTCTCGTCGATGTTGACGACGACGTGGGTGGGCGCGAGCTTGCGGATCTTGTCGATGTTGACGTCCTTCGTGCCGCCCACCTTGGGGATGGCGGCGACGACGTCGCGCGGGTGGATGCAGAAGCCGGTGCGGCCGACGAGCTTGCCGGCCAGGCCCAGGTCGCACAGCAGTTCGGTGATCGAGGGCACGAGGCAGACGATGCGTGCGTCGGGCGCGGGGTCATGGCGGTGGCCGAGCGCGTCGGTCAGAAAATCGGGAGCGGATGTCATGCCGACATTGAAACACTGTTGTTTATCGGCGCCAAGCATCGGCGCTGGTGTTTCGTTCAGGTATCATGCGAGGTTGTCAATATAAGTTGTCGCCTGGCAGTCAATCCGATGATCGTGACCGGCACCTTCGGTGCATCCCCCTACCGCATCCGCGACTTGCAGCTCTTTCGCGACATCGACGATCCCACCGTCGCGCAGGCGCTCGCCGATTGCCGGATCGTGCGGCTGCCGCAGGGCGAAGCGCTCGAGGACGGCCTGCGCGCCCGCCTGTACATCCTGCTCGCGGGCAGCCTCGCCGTCGAAGGCGCGCTGGGCGAAGGCAACGTCGAACGCATCCTGCCGGGCGAAAGCGTGGGCGAGCAGTCCGTGCTGGACGACGCCGCCAACCTGGACGCCATCGTCGCGCAGGAAGACAGCGAACTGCTCGTCATCGAACCCGACCGCGTGTGGCAATTGATCGACGGCCACAACGGCGTGGCGCGCAACCTGCTGCGCCTGCTGTCGTTCCGCATCCGCGCGACGAACGCCCGTCTGCGCCGGCGCCAGAAGCTGGGCGAGTTCTACCGCCAGCTGTCGTTCAACGACGGCCTCACGGGCCTGTACAACCGCGCCTGGCTGAACGACGCGCTGCCCAAGCTGGTCGCCCGCGCGCGCCAGGACGGCGGGCCGCTGTCGCTCGTGATGATCGACCTGGACCACTTCAAGCGCTTCAACGACACGCACGGCCATATCGCGGGCGACACCGCCCTGTGCGCGGCCGCGGGCGTGATCCGCGCGGGGCTGCGTCCGACCGATTTCGCCGTGCGCTATGGTGGCGAAGAGATGATGGCGATCCTGCCCGGCACCCCGCAGGCGCAGGCCGTGACGGTCGCCGAGCGCCTGTGCGCGCGCATGCGCGAGGCCGTCGTGTTCGACGACATGCGCCTGCCGCTGCCGCACGTCACCGGTTCGTTCGGCGTCGCCACCCTGCTGCCCGGCCAGGACGAGCGGGGCCTGATCGAGGCTGCGGACGCCGCCCTGTACCGCGCCAAGGAAGCGGGACGGGACCGGATCGGCACCTGAGGTTCCCAAAGGTTCCCGAAGGCGGATTGAGCCGGTGCTAGGCCGTGCGATGCTTGCAAGTTAGAATGGCGCCACGATGAGCAACCACACCTTCCTCTGGCACGATTACGAAACGTTCGGCGCGGAACCGCGGCGCGATCGTCCCGCGCAGTTCGCCGCGATCCGCACCGACGCCGACCTCAACGAGATCGGCGAGCCGATCATGCTGTATTGCCGGCCGGCGCCCGACTACCTGCCCGACCCGCAGGCCTGCCTGATCACCGGCATCACGCCCCAGCACTGCCTGGAACACGGCGTGCCCGAGCACGAATTCGCGGCCCGCATCTGCGCCGCGTTCTCCGAGCCGGGCACGATCGGCGTCGGCTACAACACGATCCGCTTCGACGACGAGGTCACCCGCTTCCTGTTGTGGCGCAACCTGATGGACCCGTATGCGCGCGAATGGCAGAACGGCTGCGGCCGCTGGGACATGCTCGACGTCGTGCGCATGGCCTATGCACTCCGTCCCGACGGCATCACCTGGCCGCGCCACGACGACGGCCGCCCCAGCTTCAAGCTCGAACACCTCACGCGCGACAACGGCCTCGTGCACGACGCCGCGCACGACGCGCTGTCCGACGTGCGCGCCACGATCGCGCTGGCGCGCCTGCTGCGCAGCAAGCAACCGAAGCTGTTCGACTTCTGCCTCGAACTGCGCCGCAAGGACAAGGTGGCAGAACAGATGGGCCTGCACCTGGACCGCGCGCTGCGCCAGCCGTTCCTGCACGTGTCCGGCATGTTCCCGGCCGAGCGCGGCTGCCTCGGCGTGGTCTGGCCGCTGGCCACGCACCCGACGAACAAGAACGAAGTCCTCGTGTGGGACTGCCGCCACGATCCGTCCGAGCTGTTCAACCTGAACGTGGAAACGATCCGCCAGCGCCTGTTCACCCGCGCCGCCGAGATGCCCGAAGGGATGACGCGCCTCCCGATCAAGAGCGTGCACCTGAACAAGTCGCCGATGCTGGTCGGTAACCTGAAAACGCTCAGCACGCAGATGGCCGCGCGCTGGGAACTGGACGTCGAACAGTGCCTGGCCCATGCCCGCATCGCGGCGGGCGGGCCGGACATGGCGGCCATCTGGCAGAAGGTGTGCCAGCGCGACGCGGTCGCGGCCGGCGTCGACGTGGACGAGGACCTGTACGGCGGCTTCGTCTCGAACGGCGACCGGCGCCGGCTGGAATCGCTGCGCGCGGAAGCCGCACCGAAGCTGGCGACCTTGCGCCCGTCGTTCGAGGACGAGCGCCTGACGCACCTGCTGTTCCGCTACCGCGCCCGCAACTTCCCGCATACGCTCGGCGAGGAGGAACAGCAGGCGTGGGAAGACCACCGTGCCGCGCGCCTGTTCGACGGCGCCGGCGGTGCGCGCACGATCGACCAGCTGTTCGCGGAGATCGATGCGCTGTCCGAGACGGCGGACGAGCGCGCGGAAGAGATCCTCGGGGCCCTGTATGATTACGCGGAGATGATCGCCCCCAGCCGGTATTGACGCCGGCATCCACCATCTGATGTCCCGTGCATTCCGTTCGCTAAAAACCTTCAATTACCGCCTGTGGGCCGCCGGCTGCCTGGTCTCCAACGTCGGCACGTGGATGCAGCGCACCGCGCAGGACTGGCTCGTGCTGACGGGCCTCACGCACCACAACGCGTCCGCCGTCGGCACGGTGATGGCCCTGCAGTTCGGCCCGCAACTCCTGCTGCTGCCGTGGACGGGCTGGGCCGCCGATCACGTCGACCAGCGCAAGCTGATGATGGTCACGCAGGCCTCGATGGGCGTGCTCGCGCTCCTGCTGGGCGCGATGACGATCACGGGCATCGTCGAACTGTGGCACGTGTACGTGTTCGCGTTCCTGTTCGGCTGCGCGTCGGCGTTCGACGCGCCCGTGCGCCAGACGTTCGTCGCGCAACTCGTCGGGGATGCCGACCTGCCGAACGCGGTCGCGCTGAATTCGACGTCGTTCAACGCGGCCCGGATGATCGGCCCCGCGGCCGCCGGCCTGCTGATCGCCGGCGTCGGCACGGGGTGGGCATTCATCGTCAACGGCTTGTCGTATGTGGCGGTGCTGATTTCTCTAACGTGGCTGCGCAGGGACGAGTTGCATCCACACCCGCGCGCGGCCAGCAGCGCGGGCGGGCGCGGGATGCTGGATGGGATGCGCTACGTGTGGAAGCGGCCGGACCTGATGGCGCTCCTCGGCATGCTGTTCCTGGTCGCCACGTTCGGCCTGAATTTCCCGATCTTCATCGGCACGATGGCCGTCTCGGTGTTCCACACGGATGCGCGCGGCTACAGCCTGTTGTCGTCGACGATGGCAGTCGGCAGCGTCGTCGGCGCGCTGCTCGCCGCGCGGCGCGAGCGCACGCACTTCGACGCGCTCGTCGTGGGGGCCGGGGTGTTCGGCGTCGGCTGCGCGCTGGCGGCCGTGTCACCGGGATACCTGTGGTTCGCGGCGGCGCTGGCGCTGACGGGCGTGGCCGCCCTCACCTTCACGAATACGTCGAACAGCCTGTTGCAATTGTCCACCGAACCCGCGATGCGCGGCCGCGTGATGGCGCTGCGGCTCGGCATTGCATTGGGGACGACACCGATCGGCGCGCCCATCGTCGGCTGGGTGGCCGATCATGCGGGGCCGCGCTGGGCGCTGGGTGTCGCCGCCGCGTCGGGGTTCGCAGCGCTCGCGGTGGGGATGCGCTGCCTGGCAATGGCCCGGCAGCACAAGGAGACGTAAAACGGACTCAGCCGCGGTAGCGGTTGATCGCGTCGCGCGTCTCCGTCGCCACGCGGCGCGCGGCCGCGGCGAAGTCTTCGGCGCCCTGCGGTTGCGCGTAGATGATGGCGCGCGAGGAATTGATCATCATGCCCGCACCGTCGGCCGTGCGGCCCGACTTGACGGTCGCCTCGATGTCGCCGCCCTGCGCGCCGATGCCGGGCACGAGCAGCGGCATGTCGCCGACGATGGCACGCACCTGGGCCAGTTCTTCCGGGAACGTGGCGCCCACGACGAGGGCGCACTGGCCATTTTTATTCCACTTTTCCGCGACGAGGCGTGCCACGTGCTGGTACAACGGCTGGCCGCCCACGTCGAGGAATTGCAGGTCGGAGCCGCCCGCGTTCGACGTGCGGCACAGGACGATCACGCCGCGGTCTTTCCACTCCATGTACGGTTCGACCGAGTCGAAGCCCATGTACGGGTTGACGGTGACGGCGTCGGCGCCGTAGCGGTCGAACGCTTCGCGCGCGTACTGGTGCGCGGTCGCGCCGATGTCGCCGCGCTTGGCGTCCAGGATCAGCGGGATGTGCGGATAGGTGTCGCGCAGGTAGCGGCAGATGGCTTCCAGCTGGTCTTCCGCGCCGAGGGCGGCGAAGTACGCGATCTGGGGCTTGAAGGCGCAGGCCAGGTCGGCGGTGGCGTCGATGATGGCCTTGCAGAACTCCACGATGCCATCCGGCGTGCCTTGCAGGTGCGCGGGGAAGCGGGCCGTATCCGGGTCGAGTCCCACGCACAGCAGGGAATCGTTGCGCTTCCAGGCGGCGTTCAGTTTGTCGATGAAGTTCATGGGCGGCCTCTCTGATCTGATTGCAAACCCTCTATTGTAGCCTTCCGCCCGTTTGTCTCGCCATCACTGTGGCATTTCGGTTATATTTTGGCTATTCGACAACTAGTTACGGATTCGCCCCATGAAACCTTCCCTGTTCACGCGCTGGGCCGGCATGCTGCTGGCCGCCGTACTGGCCGCCACCCTGCTGTCGGGCTGCGGCTACAACCAGTTCCAGGCCAAGGACGAGGCCACGAAGGCCGCGTGGGCCGAGGTCGTCAACCAGTACCAGCGCCGCGCCGACCTGATCCCCAACCTGGTGAACACGGTCAAGGGCTATGCGACGCACGAAAAGGATACGCTGGAAGCCGTCACGCGCGCGCGCGCGGCCGCGACCAGCTTCCAGATCACGCCGGAAGTCCTGAACAACCCGGAAGCCTTCCAGAAATTCCAGCAGGTGCAGGGTGAGCTGTCGAGCGCGCTGTCGCGCCTGATGGCCGTGTCGGAGAACTATCCGCAACTGAAGGCGGACGCCAGCTTCCGCGACCTGCAGTCGCAGCTGGAAGGCACGGAGAACCGCATCACGGTGGCCCGCCAGCGCTATATCGCGGCCGTTCAGGACTACAATGTGACGGTCCGCAGCTTCCCGACCAACCTGACCGCGATGATGTTCGGCTACCAGGCCAAGCCGTCGTTCACGGTCGAGAACGAAAAATCGATCTCGACCGCGCCGACCGTCAACTTCGGCAAATAAGGCGATGCCATGAACGCCCTGCCCCGCCTGCTGTGGGCCTGGATGCTGACGTTGCTGCTGGCTGGTCACGCGTACGCGCAAGGCCAGTTCAAACCGGTGCCGGCGCTGCGGGCGCGCGTCACCGACGAGATCGGCATGCTGACGCCGGACCAGCGCCAGAAACTGGAAGGTGTGCTGGCCGACTATGAAGCGAAGACGGGCAGCCAGATCGCCGTGCTGCTCGTGGCGTCGACGGAACCGGAAGCCATCGAGCAGTACAGCATCCGCGTGGCGGACGCCTGGAAGCTCGGGCGCAAGGGCGTCGACGACGGCGTGCTGCTCGTCGTCGCGAAAGACAATCCGAAGGCGCTGCGCCGCCTGCGCATCGAAGCTGGACGCGGCGTGCAGGGTGTGCTGACGGACGCGCAATCGAAGCGCATCCTGGAAGACACGATCGCGCCGCACTTCCGCCAGCAGGACTGGTACGGCGGCCTCGTCGCGGGCGTGGGCGCCATCGCGACGCTCCTCAACCAGGAAAAATTCCCCGCGCCGCCCGCACAGCCGACCGCGCAACAACACGAGGATGACGGCCCCAACGTCGTCGTCAGTATTTTCCTGATCCTTGTCGGCATCACCGTCCTGCGCTCGGTGTTTCGCCCGCGTCGTACGCGTCTTGCGCAGCCGGGACGCTACGGCAGCGGCTGGGGCAGCGGCACCACCGGCTTCATCCTCGGCAATATCCTTGCCAATGCCGCCCACCAGCACGACAACGACCGCTGGCGCGGCGGCGGCTTCTCGGGAGGCTTTTCGGACGGCGGCGGCGGCGGCTTTTCCGGCGGCGGCGGCGGCAGCTTCGACGGCGGCGGCGCGTCGGGAGACTGGTGATGGAAGAAACGAACCGCCTGCGGCGCGCCCTGCGCCATGTGCTCAGCACGCGCAACGAGGCCGAGCGCGCGTTCCCGCCGGAAGCGCTGACGGCGATCACGGAAGCCATCACGGTGGGCGAACAGACGCACCGCGGCGAAGTGCGGCTGATCGTCGAAAAGGGCTTGCCGCTGTCGTTGGCCTGGGCCGGCGTGACGCCCCGCCAGCGCGCCATCGCCCTGTTCGCCGACTACGGCATCTGGGACACGGAAGAGAACTGTGGTGTGTTGATCTACGTAAATCTTGCGGACCGGAAGGTCGATATCATTGCCGACCGGGGCATCGACCGCAAGATCGACGCCGCCACGTGGCAAGGCGTATGCGACACGATGACGCGCGGCTTTGCCCGAGGCGAGTTCCACGCGGCGACCCTCGCCGCGATCGCCCAGGTGAACCAGCTGCTGCGCCAGCATTTTCCGTCCGGCGGCGCGCGGCCGAACGAATTGCCGGACCGGCCCGTGATGCTTTGAGTTCGAGTCGCGGCCCGTCGACGTCGTTGAACGAGGCCATGCGATGAACAATGCTCTGCCGCGGTTCCTGTGGGCCTGGATGCTGCTGCTCGCGCCGACCTGTCCCGCCCGCGCGCAAGCCCAGAGGCAGGACCCAATGCGGCCGGTACCGCCGCTGCGGACGCGCGTCACCGACGAGGTCGGCATGCTGACGCCGGACCAGCGCCAGCAACTGGAAAGCGCGCTCGCCTACCACGAGACCAGGACAGGCAGCCAGATCGCCGTCCTGATCGTGGCATCCACCGAACCGGAAGCCATCGAACAGTACGGCATTCGCGTGGCCGACGCGTGGAAGCTCGGACGCGTCGGCATCGACGATGGCGTGCTGCTGATCGTCGCGAAGGACAATCCGAAGGCGCTGCGCCGCCTGCGCATCGAAGCCGGGCGTGGCGTGCAAGGCGTACTCACGGACGCGCAATCGAAACGCATCCTCGAGGACACGGTCGCCCCGTATTTCCGCCGGCAGGACTGGTATGGCGGCCTCCATGCGGGCGTGGGCGCCATCGAGGTGCTGCTCGACCAGGAGACGTTCGCGGCGCGGCGGCGGCATACCACGCCGGAGGCGGCCGGTTACATCGTGCCGGCCGTCTTCGCCTTCGTAGGGATCATCGTCATCATCGTGGCGTTCATCGTGATCCGTGGCGCCAGGCGTTTCCGCCGCAAGGCACGGCCGGTCCGTACGGCGCGGCGCGAAGAGGAGTGGGTCGACAGCACCCCTGCCTTCGCCTTCAGCAGCGACGACAACAGCAGCAGCCCGGACTGCAGCAGCAGCGACGTCTCCGGCGACGGCGGCACCTTCGACGGTGGTGGCGCCTCGGGAGACTGGGACGATTGAACGGCCCCGCTACAATGGCGGCCTTTTCTTATATTTGCTGCAGCAAGGACACCATGAAACTCATCGACAAGACCGCCATCGTCACCGGTGCCAGCCAGGGCATCGGCCTCGCGTGCGCAGAACGCCTCGTGCGCGAAGGCGCGCGCGTGATGCTCGTCGACGTGCGGCCGGAAGGCGCGGCCGCGGCCGCGGCCCTGGGCGACGCTGTCCGCTTCTTCCGGGCGGATGTGAGCGTGAAAGCCGAAGTCGACGCGATGGTCGCCGCCACCCTGGCCTCGTTCGGCCACATCGACATCCTCGTCAACAATGCCGGCGTCACGCATGCCGCCGATTTCCTCGACCTGGCCGAGGACGATTTCGACCGCGTCCTGCGCATCAACCTGAAGTCGATGTTCCTGTGCAGCCAGGCCGTCGCGCGCGAGATGGTCAAGCGTCAGGATACGCAACAACGCGGGTGCATCATCAACATGTCGAGCGTGAACGCGGAGCTGACGATTCCCAACCAGATTCCGTACGTCGTGTCCAAGGGCGGGGTCAACCAGCTTACGCGCGTGACGGCGATCAGCCTCGCCCAGCACGGCATCCGGGTCAATGCGATCGGTCCAGGCACGATCCTGACGGAACTGGCGAAGCAGGCCGTACTCGGCAGCCCGGAAGCGCGTCACACGATCCTGTCGCGCACGCCACTGGGCCGCTGCGGCGAACCGGAGGAAATCGGTGCCATCGCCGCGTTCCTCGCCAGCGACGACGCTTCGTACATGACGGGCCAGACGCTGTATGCGGACGGCGGCCGCATGGCGTTGAATTACACGGTGCCGGTCAAGGAATGAATGGCGAGCTCGACCATTATTACGCCGCGTGATACCCGGTATCCGAATTCGTCATTGGACGCGCATATCGCGCCGCAACATAATGGCACCTGTCTCCACTATTCTCCTCCAAGAAAATAGTTTTGAAGCCCGCAAACAGCGGGCTTTTTTTTTGTCCATGTCACGCAACCGTGACCAGGCCCATCCAAAAATGTTCCGGCGCAAAAGGGCACACCCTTGAGATGTGTCATGGTCCTTTAACATTGTGTCTTTATACTGGGTTCATCTGCATACACGCAACCGATATGCGTGATCGCAGAAGGTGTGCCGCCCGCGGCACACCGCACCGGATTCTGCGTCTCTTGGCCCGATCTTGGGTTGTGCCCGTCCTCCGTTGGCGGGCATTTTTTTTTGTTCCGTATTCCTGTTGTTGTGTTCGCAACGCACTGCACAATTCTTTTGCTGTCGTGCTTGAACCAGCTCAGGATTCCGCTATGATGAAATTCGCGCCCTGCGATTTTTACAGTCGCGTGGGGATAAGACACCATAAGGAGCCGGTCCAATGACTTCACCCGTACCTGAGACGATGTCGCCACCCCAGCAACACACCGAACCATCGCGCCGCCGCCACGCGGAACCGGAAGACTGTCTGGTTCTCAGCGAGCTCAACCCACGGATGGTCGTCGACCACCTGGACGATGAAGGGCAACCTCTTCACGTACTGACTTTCGGCAGTGTCCGGGAGATCTGTCCCAAATGCCAGAGCGGCCACCTGAAACTGGTCCTGCGCCAGTCGGCGGTACGCGTGGCCCACCTGTTCTGCGCCGACTGCGCCAGCTGTTTCGACGCCCACTACCCGAACGGCGCGCCCGCCCTCACGATCTGAGGCCGGGGCGCCCCGCCTCGGCTGCCGGGGCGTGGTCCCGCACACAGGTCATGTGCGCTTGCACAACGAGCATGGTAAGGTGAGCGTTTTCCGAGCCGCCTTGCCATGACGATGCATTTATCCACCATCCTGCAGAATCCGCGCGTGCGCCTGCTGTGTCTTGCGTTGGCCGTACTGATGTACGTGACAATCATTACGGTCGGCAATGTCCCAGGCGCCCGTGCCGACATCGGCGCCTACGCACCCGGTGCGGTCCTGCACTCGATCGCCTACGCCCTGTTGGCCGCGCTGTGGTTCAGCGGCAGCCGCGGCACGCCGCTGGCGCGCGCCTGCAAGGCCGTGCTGGCGATCGCCGCGATGGGCGCGGGCGACGAGTACGTGCAGAGTTTCTTTCCCTACCGCGGCGCCAGCGTGCGCGACTGGGCCGTCGACGTCACTGCCGCCATTGTCGCCGGCAGCGCGATGGCCCTGCTGGCGGCGCGCGCCGCCGTCGGCGTCCGGCCCTGAGCCGGCGCCACAACTTTGACGTGGCTCATGCTCAACGTCAGGCAGCTTGAACGCCGATACCGAACACGCCTCTTACCAAAGTGGCACGCGGCATCGTCACTCATCTAACCTGACACTATCCCCTCAGAAGGAGTTGATCATGAAGCAAAAACACCAGAGCGTCTTCCTGGCGGGCTTGCTGGCGCTGGCAGTCGGGCTGTCCGCGTGCAGTTCCTGGCGCGGCGGCACGGGCAGCAGCGGCACGGCCACGGGCACGTCGAGCAGCGGCGGCATGTCGGGCACCGGCGGCGGCAGCGGCTCGTCCGGCTCCTCCGGTAGTTCCGGCGCCGCGGGCAGCTCGAGCGGGTACGATACGTCCAGCTCGCAAGGCATGTCCGGCATGATGCAGGACCAGGGCGCCATGTCCAGCAAGAGCCCGAACGCCACTGTCGCTGCCATCGAAGTCATGCCACGGTCGGGCAGCGCCACCACCGAGGGCGAAAGCAGCGCGAGCGCCGCCATGGGCAGCAGCTCGAGCGGCAGTACGGGCAGTTCCCCCGACCGCGTCTATCGCGTCACCCTGCGCATGGACGACGGCAGCACGCAGGTCGTGACCCAGCAGACGACGCCGGACTTCCGCACGGGCGATCGGGTCAGCCTCGCCGGCGGCGCCATACAACACTGAGCAACGCCGGGCAGTACCAGGCGGGCGCGCGCCTATTCCGAACTCGCCTTCTGCGCCCGCGCACGCTTGGCATGCACGATGTCGGCGCCGCGCTTGCCGGCCAGCAGGGCGTGGTCGGAATTGTAGTATTCCCACTCGCTGTAGCGGCCGACGAGGGTGATGTCGAACTGCTTCAGCCACGCCTTGCACGTCTCCACGTTGCGGGCGCGCGCGTGGTCGTACAGCACGTAGGCGTACGGCATGTCGACCTGGTTCGCGGCGAGGATCGTGTCGCCGTCCCGGATCATGCCGACCTTGCGGCAATCCTCGATGGCACGCGCGATCAGCGCCTCGCCGTCGACCGGCAAGGGTTTGTAGGGCGAGTACGACATCTCGCAGGTGAAGCCGAAGCCGCCCGGCGGATTGCAGCCGGGGCTCGCATTGCCCTGCACGAAGATGCGGTGGAAGATCGTGTCTTCCGGATAGTAGATCCAGTGCTTGTCGGTGGCCACGCGGTCGATGCCGATGTTCACGCAGCGGATCGACACGTGGCGCAGCCCTTTCGCCGCCGCCCTTACCTCTTCCGGCGCCTCGTTGCCGATCGCCTTGATCAATTCCGGCAGCGGCATCGTGGAAATCAGGTCGTCGTAGCGGAAGCGGCGCCCGTCGCGCAGCGCGACGATGTGTTCGCGCGGCAGCACCTGTACGACATCGGCACTCAGCTCGATCTTGCCCTTGATGTGAGGGAGGAAGCCGTTCATCAGGGCCTGGAAGCCGCCCTTCAACGGGTAGCCGAAGCGGGCGTTCGGACCGAGCGGCTTCGGCGACGGCTCCAGCGCGCCCTGGATGATTTCTTCCAGGTTCGGCAGCGGCACGCGGCCGCCCAGCCATGACGTTTCCATCTCGGACAGGGGCACCGTCCAGATCTTGCGGTTGTACGGCATCGCGAAGTGTTTCGCGATGCCCTTGCCCCACACCTTGTAGATGAACTGCTCGAAGTTCCTGACTTCGCCTTTCACGGCGCGATCCGTGTTGCACACGTCCGTCGTGCCGTCCGCGCAGCAGTCGTCGACAGCCTGCGCGGCGGTCGTCTTGCCCTCCGCGCTTTCATAGCGGGCTTCGATGGCGCCCATGATGCATTCCGTGACGACTTTCGGCGGCAAGCCGTACAGCGCGCCCTGGAACGGATAGCGCGTGTAGACACCCTTGCTGTAGACCCAGGCTTCGCGGTTCTGCCAGTGCACGTTATCGCCCAGCAGTACCTCGTACATCTTGAGCACGTACGGGTCGTTCGAGAACATGATGTGGCCCGCGTAATCGAACGTGAAGCCATTGTCCTCGATGGAGCGGCACCAGCCGCCGACGGACTCGTTGCGGTCCAGCAGCAGCGTATCGCCGCCCAGGTGATAGGCGGCCGACAGGCCCGTCGGTCCGCCGCCGATGACGACCGTCCCCACGTGCGGCTCGTGTGCGCGCAGCGGGTTCACTTTCGAGCGCCGCAGCGCCGCGGCGGCCGGATCGTCCGCCGCGTCGAGGCTGCGCGGCGTGGCGCGCCGGTCAGTGTGCGGCGGGGCCGTGTCGATCAGCTCGCGCATGCGCGCGGCGGTGTTGTCCCACGACGTGGCGGCGACGACGGCCTGCATCGCGTCCACCATGTGGCGGCGCTGTTCCGGCGTGTGCGCGAGGGCCGCTTCGCAGGCCGCGACGAATTCATCGGGCGTCTCCGCGATAGCGACCACGTGGCCGTAGGGATTGGCGACGTCGGCGATCGGCGTGCTGACGATCGGCAGCTGCGCCGCCATGTATTCGAGCACCTTGGTCGGACTGATGAACCGGGTTGCCTCGTTGATGGCGAACGGCATCAGGCACACGTCCCAGCCGGCTAGCAGGTCTGGCAAGGCCGAGTACGGCTGCTGCCCCAGGTAGTGGATGTTGGGGCGGCGTGGAAGACGTTCCGGATCGATCTTGACAACCGGTCCGGCCAGCACGACCTGCCATTCGGGATGGGCATCGGCGACGGCGCCGGCGAGGTCCGGGTCGAAGCGCTCATCCAGCACGCCGTAGAAGCCCAGGCGCGGGCGCGGGACGGCATCGTGCTGCGGATGCGCACGCGTGCGGTCCAGCGCCTGCTGGAAGTGCACGACGTCGACGCTGCTGGAAAAGCAGTGCACGTTCGGGTGGCGGTGGCGCTTGGCCTCGTACAGGCTGGGGCCGCCGGCGAACACGAGGTCGGCGATGGACAGCAGCGCGCTTTCACGCTGCAGCAATTGTTTGGGCGGATTCTTGAACGAGGCCAGCTCGTCCATGCAGTCGTACACGACGAGCGCGGGCCGCAGCGATTGCAACAGCGGCAGGGCCATCGGCGTGTAGAACCACGCGACGACTTCGTCTCCCGGCGGTGCCAGCTGCGCCACCATGGGCTGGAGCACACGCAGCTGCTCGTCGTGGAAGCCGACGGCCTGGATGGGGGTGTGTGCGCGGCACACGGTCACGTTCGGCGCGGGACTGGATCGTTCCATGAACGGGGCGCCATCATCGTATACCGGTTCCTCGACGAACAGGACCGGATAATGCTGCGCCAGGCGCGACAGCAGATGCTGCGGCCGCTGGAACACGAAATCCCAGCGCAGGTGGCTGAAAACGACGATCGTGGACATGATGGCTCCTTTCGCCCCGCGCGGGGCGTTCAATGGATCGGTGGCGTGGGCCGACCGGCCGCCGCTTTGCGCGCGGTACGGACGAACCCGTTCACAGCGCAGCCAGGGATGGTGAGTCCAGGCCTGGCCGCGCTGCGATGGGGCGGGCGCCCAAAGGGTGCCGTGTTCGCGTCGGGGTTCGGAGCCGCGCCGGGCGGCGCTTGCGTCAGCCCGGCTGGTCTCCCTCCTCTTCCACGTCCTTGGGTTCGAGAGGAACGTTGCGCGTCGCCGCGCTGATCACCTCGAACGGCAGCTTGGGTGTACGGTCCGCGTTGAGCAGGCCGTTCGCTTCCTGGAACGTGTCGGCGAACTGGGTATAGCAGAAGCCGCTGAACATGAAGGTCTCGTTGACCACCTTCAGCAGATCTCGGTACAGCGCGTGATAACTCTCGGCCGTATGGGCACGGGTGTAGCCCCACGTGCCGTCCTCGGGCGTCGCGTTCGGATCGAATGCGATGCCGCCGAATTCGGTAAGCACGATGGGCTGGCCGCGGTGCGGGAAGCCGTCCAAGGTAAGGATGCGTCCGCCAGGGCGGCGCTGGTCGAACAGCGTGCGCACGGGGTCGGACACCTCGTAGCGCGCCTTCAGCTTGTCCGGGTTGCAGTCGTAATCGTGGATGCCCAGGATGTCGGTGGCCGACGCTTCCCAGCCGTCGTTGCCGATCACCGGGCGGGTCGCGTCGAGCGTGCGCGTCAGGTGGTACAGCGCCTCGACCGCGTTGCGATGCGCCTGGGTCAGCGTCAGGTTCGGCACGCCCCAGGATTCGTTGAACGGCACCCACACGATGATGCACGGGTGGCTGTAGTCGCGCTCGATCGCTTCCGTCCATTCCTTGACGATGCGCGTGATCGCGCGCGGGGCGAAGCGGTAGGCCGAGGGCATCTCTTCCCACACGAGCAGGCCCAGCTTGTCGGCCCAGTACAGGTAGCGCGGGTCTTCGATCTTCTGGTGCTTGCGCACGCCGTTGAAGCCCATCAGCTTGGCCAGTTCCACGTCGCGTTTCAGGTGCTCGTCGGACGGCGCCGTCAGGAACGACTCGGTCCAGTAGCCCTGGTCCAGCACGAGGCGCAGCGGATACGGGCGGCCGTTCAGCAGCAGGCGGTCGCGGTTGATGTGGAACGCGCGCAGCGCCGTGTACGATTTCACGGTGTCGACGATCTTGTCGCCGCAACGCAGGATCACTTCGGCATCCAGCAGGGTCGGACGCTCCGGGCTCCACAGCAGCTCGTTACGGGAATCGTCGATGCCGGGGTCCGACAGCGCGATCTTGCGGTTCGCTTCGCCCCCCAGCAGCTTGTAGTTGTCGTCCGCGAGCAGCTGTTCGCCGTGCCAGATCTTGACCTCGACGAACATGTCTTCCTGGATGTCGCCGCCGGCGAACACTTCGCAGCCGATCTCGAACGTCTCGAAGATCGGCGTCCAGCGCAACGAACGGATGAAGGTGCGTGCCACCTTCTCGATCCACACGGTCTGCCAGATGCCGGTCGTGCGCGGATACCAGATCGAGTGCGGTTCCAGCAGCCAGTCCTGCTTGCCGCGGGGCTTGGCGAGGTCGGCCGGATCGTCTTCCACGAACACGGTCACCGTCTGCTTGCCGCCCGTGTTCAACGCGGACGTGATGTCGGCGGAAAACGGCGTGTGGCCGCCTTCGTGCTCGGCCACGAGCTGGCCGTTGACCCACACGCGGGCAAAATAATCGACGGCGCCGAAGTGCAGGAGGACGCGCTCCTCGGACGGCATCAGCTCGAAGTCGCGCTCGTACCAGCAGAAGCGGTGGAAGCCGGTATTCTGGATACCGGACATCTCGGTCTCGGGCGCGAACGGCACGTTGATCTCGTGCGTCCAGCCGGTCACGCCGGCGGGCATCTTGTTGACCAGCTCATCGTCGAAACGGAAGCGCCATTTACCGTTCAGATTGATCCAATTGTCGCGGACCAGCTGCGGGCGGGGATACTCAAACTGGCTCATTATTTTCCTTTCCTTGGGTCGGGACCGGGATCAAGATGCGACCCTGACGTCCTGCTTTGTTGTAGGTGGAGAGTGCAGTTTCCGCTGCCTGTCTTGCTTGCCCAGCACGGCATAATGCGACGGTCGCCCCGCCGAATCCCGCGCCGGTCAATCTTGCCCCGAGCACGCCCGGGGCGGCGCGCAATGCGGCCACCAGCTGGTCGAGCTCGGGAATCGAAACTTCGTAGTCGGCGCGCAGGCTGTCGTGCGACGCGTTCATCAGTTCGCCGAAGCGTTCGGCGGACACGCCCCTGGCCGCTTCCAGCACGCGCAGGTCTTCCAGCACGACGTGGCGCGCGCGCCGGCGCAGCGGCTCGGGCAGCAACTCCACCGCGGCCGGATCGGTCACGTCGCGCAGGGCCTTCACGCCCAGCTTGCGCGACGCTTCCTCGCATTCGGCGCGGCGTTCGTTGTACTTGCTGGCCGCGAGCGTGCGCGGCACGCCGGAATCGACGACGATCAACTCGGCGCCTTCCGGCATCGGCACGAGATGATGTTCCAGCGTGCGCGCATCGATGAACAGCATGCTCCGTTCGTCGCACAGGCTCGACGCCATCTGGTCCATGATGCCGCAGTTGACGCGGGCGAATTCGATCTCGGCGCGTTGCGCGATCTGCGCGAGTCTGACGTCGTCGAGGGGGAAGCCGAGCAGGTTGCGCAGCGCGCGCAGCATCGCCACTTCGAGCGCCGCCGACGACGACAGGCCGGAGCCGACGGGCAAATTCGTCGTCACGAACACGCGCAGCGGCGGCACGTCGACGCCCGTCGCTTCCACGAGGCGGATGCAGCCTTCGATATAGCTGCCGAATCCCTGCGGCGCGCTGCCGCCTTTCGCCGCGAACGTGACGTTGCCGTCCAGCGTGCCGGAATACAGGTGGTGCTGGTCGTCGTGGCTGCGCGCGAGCGCGACCTCGGTACGCTGCGGCGTCGCGACGGGCAGCATGAAACCGTCGTTGTAGTCCGTGTGCTCGCCCAGCAGGTTGACGCGGCCTGGCGCCGACGCGTGCGCCTCGGGTGCGCCGCCGAAGAAGGTCTCGGGATTATTCATGTCATGTCACCTCCAGCCAGACGGGCCGCGCACGGCCCTGGATTGTCGTCGCCGGCCAGTTTGCATCCAGCGTCAGGTTGTCGAGTCCATGCGCGCCGAGCAGGAACGTGTCTTCCACTTTCATTCCGGCGAAGCTCGGATTGAACGCGAACGCCATCCCCGTCTCGATGCCGGTCGCGGTGCTCGGGCCCGCGACGATCTCGCGCGCCTGGTAGCCCGTGACGCCGCCCTGGTGATGCTCGCGGATCGCGCCCGGCCGGTTGGCGTGGCGGTACGCGGCTTCCAGCGCGTGATACACGGCCGCCAGCGACTGGCCCGGCCGCACGGCATCGAGCCCCGTCGCCTCGACCTGCAGCAGGTCGACCTGCGCATTGCGCTCGTCGTCGGTGAGCGCGCCGAACGCAACGCCGCGCGACAGGCTCGCCACGAGGCCGTGGCGGCGCGCGCAGAACACGAGCATGGCGCGTGCGCCCAGCGGCTCGGCCGTCGGCACCGGGTGGCGGAACGCTTGCCCCCGCCGCGCCCCCGCGGCCAGCACCAGCGCGGGCTGGATCCCGCGCCGCCACAAGGCCTGGCTGCCTGCCGCGGCCAGCTCGAGTTCCGTCCACTCGGGCCGGGCGGCGCGCAGCGTCTCCGTCATCGCGGCGGCGGCGTCGACACCCAACGCGCGGTAGCGTTCCTGTTCCGCCGGCAGCAGGACCATGCGACGCAGGCGCAGGCTCGCGGGCAGCGGCTGCTCGCCGGTGCCGTTGTGCAGGCGCGGACGGTCGGACAACACGACGCCGCCGTTCGCGGCACCGAGCACGTACGTGTCGTGCAGCTCCGGCTCGGCCCACGGCGCGATGTGGAAGGTGAAACCCGGCGGTACCTGTTCGACGCGCAGGCGCTCGGCCTCGATGGCGTCCGTCAGGATCACGGCCTCGTCGCGCGTGACGAGCACCTCGGCCACGCCGCAATCGGCGGCCAGCAGCACGGACGCATCTCCGCCCGCCGTCGCCCACGCGAACCAGTCGGTGCCGCGCAGCCGGATCGCCTGCGCGCCCGCCTCCGCCAGTGCCGCGCGCAGCAGCGCGAGTTTCTCGGACACTTCCGCGGCGCGGCTCATGTCTCCTCCTCCAGCCGCACCTCGACCTGCTGCAATTCGTAGGCGGTGGTCTCGGGCAGCACGTCCATCGCGAACATGCCGGCGCCGATCTCGGTGCCGGCCAGGTATTTCAGCCGGTCGCGCGTGCGGTACGGCGGATAGAACTGGCAGTGCAGCTGCGTCTCGGGGTGATCCGCGCCGTCCGTCGGCGCCTGGTACCACGTCATCAGGTAGGGGAACGGGCGCTCCCACAGGGTGTCGAACTTGAGCAGCACCGTCTTCAGCGCGCGCGCCAGGCTCGTACGCTGCGCGGGGCTCAAGGCCGCGAAATCCTTGCACGGCGCCGTCGGCATCACCCAGACCTCGTACGGATAGCGGGCGCAGGCCGGCACGAACGCGATGGCCTCGTCGTCGAGGTACACGACGCGCTTGTCGTCCGCCGCCTCGTCGCGCGCCATGTCGCACAACAGGCTCGTGCCGTGCTGCAGGTAGTACTCGCGTTCCTGCGCAAGCTGGCGCGCCGGCACGGGCGGGATGAACGGGTACGCGTAGATCTGGCCGTGCGGGTGATGCAAGGTGACACCCACTTCCGTGCCGCGGTTCTCGAACGGCAGTACGTACTGGATGTGGTGCTGGCCCCCGATCCTGCGCGTGCGGTCGCCCCACACTGCCAGCAGCAGTTCGATGCGCGCCAGCGGCAGCCGGCCCAGTGGCGTCTGTGGGTCCTGCGTGAACACGACGACCTCGCACTTGCCGTTGGCGGGCGCGGTCGGCACGGTGAGCGTCGGCGGCTCGTGCGCGTCCAGCGCCAGCGACGGGAAGCGGTTGTCGAACACGGCGATCTCGTAGTCGCCGGCCGGCATCTCGGTCGGGTGGTCGGGGTCGCGCGTGGGTGCCAGCGGGTTGTACTGCGGGGGCGGCTGATAGGTGCGGTTCTGGCGGAACGCGGCATACGCGACCCACTCGCCGCGCAGCGGATGCCAGCGCAGGTGGGGGTTGGCGTGCTGCGGTTCGGCGAAGGGGCTGGTCGCGACGATACCGTCCGGGAGTGGCCGGGTGCTGTACAACGTCAGTTTTCTTCCGTCAGGTTTGATCAGTTCTTGGCTGTGCATGGCATCGACAGGTCAGGCATTGCTACGTCAGGTCTGATCCTATCATGGCGTTTTCGCCACATTTTCCTGGCACCACCTCTTGATTTTCCGACAATCAACGGGGCGTACGGAGGCCAGTCCAGCGGGCGTGGTCTGGCCTGCTGTCTCTCCTAGGGAAACGGATATTCGGTCCCTATGAAGACCATGCCCATGTAGGCCTAAACCTACAAAACTTATGGAAGGATTTACACATTTTGGCGAGAAGCCGGCCTACATGACTGCCGGGCGTCCAAAATCGTGAAGCGCTCCCGGGAGCGGGCCCGGGCGGCGCTGGAATGTCACACTTGTCTGGCGCTTATTTGGCCAGTTCAGCGAGCACAGCCGTGTACATCTGCAGGTTCAGCAGGAGCTGTTTGGTGGTGATGAACTCATGCTCCGAATGGCCCGTATAGACCGTCTTCGGCATCGCCGGACCGAAGCTGACCGCATGCGGGAACAGGCGCGAATTCGTGCCGCCGCCGATGGCGATGGGCTTCGGCTCCTTGGTGCCCGTGAAGTGCGCGAACGTCTTCATCAGCACCGGCAGTTGCGGCGCATCCTTCTGCACCCACGGCTCGCCGATCTGCATGTTCACCTTCGCCAGCTGCACGTGCGCGCCTTGCCACTGCGCGAGCGCGGCGTTGATCTCGTTGGTCAGCTGTTCCGTCGTCTTGCCCTGCGGCCTCCTGATGTTGATCGCCACTTCGATGACGCCGCCGTCCTGCTGGCGGATCACGGTCGGTGCGAACGTCATCGGGCCCATGAACGCGTCACGGTAGGCAATGCTGCCGAACTTCTCGCCGTAGTAGCCGGTACCCACCATCTCGTTGAGGAAGTTTACGAGCGCGCCTGCCGTCGTGTCCGGCCACGCCTGCACGGCGAGCGCGTCGGCCAGCATGCTGATGGCGTTGACGCCGTTTTCCGGCTTCGACGAGTGCGCCGACAAGCCTTTCGCGACGACGAGCAGGTCGCCTTCCTTGCGCTCGAACTGGTAATGCATGCCGGTCTGCTTGCCGGCGCGCGCGCGGATCTGCGCTTCCAGTGCCGGCGACGCGTTGGCGACCAGCGCCTGCGCATCTTCCGGAATCTGGCTGCCGAAGAAGCCGCCCTTGAATGCCTTGACGAACGGCGCGCCTGCCGGCGGCGCGGCCGTGGTGGCCGGCATCGTCACGGCCAGCGTGCCATAGCCCTTCTCCGCCGTCACGGCCGGATACTCCGCGTCGAGCGTAATGTTCATCTGCGGCAGCTCGTGCGTCTTGATGAAGGCCTCCAGCGGGCCCCAGTCCGATTCCTCGGCCATGTAGACATACAGTTCGATGCGCTTGGACAGCGGCACCTGCAGATCCTTCAGCGACTTCATCGCGTACAGCGCGGTGGCGATGGGGCCCTTGTCGTCCTCGGCGCCGCGCGCCAGCAGGTGGCCCGGCTCGCTCGTGCGGTCCAGTTCGAACGGCGACTTCTTCCACTTGCTCGCGTCGACGGGCTGCACGTCGCCATGCGCGACAAGGCCCACGCGCTCATCGCCCTTGCCGAGGCCGACGATGGCCACGCAGCCGTAGTCCGCGTAGTCCAGGCCCAGACGGGTCGCTTCCTGTTTCAGGTAATCCTTGAACGCCTGGTGGCGCGGATTGCGGTCGCACGGGATGTCCTTGTCGGCCACCGTGTTGTAGCTGACCAGTTTGGCCAGCGTCTCGACGACGTCGTTGCGGTATGCCGTGACGGCATGTTTGGCCGCCTTGATCGCCGTATCGCCCGGCACGGCCTGGGCGGGTGCGCCCATTGCGCTTGCCGCCCAGGCCAGGCTGATGGCCATCGCCAGGTTGCGTGCGCACGTCTTCGTATTCATTGTCTCCGTCTCCACATGAAAGGGGGAAACGAGCATAGCAGGGATGCATGAAGCGCGCTGGCGACCTCCCAGTTCACAATCGGTTATCGTAGCCGCTGCACATTCGAACGAAGACGAACATGACGCACAAGATCATCCGGAGAGTCCACCCAGCGCTGCGCGACGACATCGGCGACCTCATCACGCAACGCCCCGTGCCGGGTCCGCATCTCGATCAGGTCGATCCCTTCCTGTTCCTCAACCATCACGGCCCGCAGGTCTATCCGCCGCACAACCGCGGCCTGCCGTTCGGCCCGCATCCGCACCGCGGCTTCGAGACCGTGACGTTCATCCTCGACGGCCTGCTCGCGCACCGCGACAGCACCGGCATTGACAACGTGATCGGTCCCGGCGGCGTGCAATGGATGACGGCCGGCCGCGGCATCGTGCATGCGGAAGTCTCGCCGCGCGAATTCATGGAACGCGGCGGGCCGCTCGAGATCCTGCAGTTGTGGGTCAACCTGCCGTCCGCGCTGAAGATGACGGCGCCCCGCTACATCGGGCTGCAGCGCGACGCGATACCCGTCGTGGACAACGGCGATGGCGTGCGCGTGCACCTCGTGTCGGGCTCGTATGGAGGCGTGACGGGCCCCATCGAATCGCTGACGGGCGTATCGCTGTGCACGGTGGAGATGAAGGCGGGTGCGCGCCTGCACGTGGATGGACTGCTCGACCGGAACGTGTTCCTCTACGTCGCGCGCGGCGTGATCCAGGCCGTGCCGGAAACGGTCAGCGCAATGCACCTTGCGGAGTTCGATGCGGAAGGCGATGAACTGGACATCCTGGCCGACCACGACAGCGTGCTGCTGCTGGGCCATGCTTTCCCGATCCGCGAACCCGTCGTGGCACACGGGCCGTTCGTGATGAACACGCGCGAAGAGATCCAGCAGGCGATTGTCGATTACCAGGCCGGGCGCTTCGGCGCGCCGATCTGAATCGCCGTTGACATTTGCCGGCCTGGACCGCACCGGCCAGGCCGGCCGTGTTCTGCGCCGCGCATCAGCGCGCGGCCTGGTTGACGACGACCTCGTCGGCGAACGGCACCTGGTTGAAGGCGACGGTGGCGCCGGTATCGCGCGTGACGAATTTCTTCGGAGCGACCGGGACCATTTCCTCGCGCTTGCCGTCCAGGTCCACGTACAGCTTGTTCATCCGGTTGGTCACCGTGATCGTGCGGCCGTCGGTGAGGCGGAACGAACCGCGCATGTGTTCGGCTTCGTCCTGGGTCAGGCGGTAGGCAGTATGCGTCGACGACGACATCATGACCGCGCTGGCGGTGGCGGAAGCCGGCGCGACGGACGGGTCGGCGAAGGCGCTCAGGGACAGGGTTGCGGCTGCGGCGAAGGCTAGGGCTTGTACGATACGCATGATTGCTCCGATATTAATTTTCGATATGTATGACGGACCGATGGCAAAATTTCGAAAGAATCGTCGGATCCTCTGCCGGTCCACCGTTTTTGATTTCGCCGCGTTGTTAATGTGCGGCGAGTAATGACAGTGTAGGAAAGGCGGCCCGTAGCGTCATCGGGGAACCGCCGAACCGTCGAAAACGCGGGATGAACTGTCGAAAAACCGGACCGAAATGCTGCGAATGCATATAGTTTTTGACATCGTTCCGGGCGCGCCACCCCGGCGGAATCCGTTACAGTGTCGGCGTCAACACCATCCGGAACGAAGGAGCAGACCGATGCATCCCGTGCCCCTGGTCGCCACCACGCGTGGCTATCCGCCCGACGGCGAGCGCGCCGGCGCGCTTTCTCCCGGTTATGCCGTCGAGAACATCCACTACGGCTCGATCGCCGTCGTCGACGTGGCCGGCCGCCTGCTGTGGTCGGCGGGCGATCCCGACTTCATGACGTTTACCCGTTCCGCGCTGAAGCCGTTCCAGGCCCTGCCCTTCGTGCTCGATGACGGTCCGGCCCGCTTCGGTCTCACGCGCGCCGAGCTGGCCCTGCTGTGCGCCAGCCACTCGGGTGAAGAAAAGCACCTGGTGGGCGTGACGTCCATCCTCGACAAGATCGGCCTGGACGAGAGCCACCTCGCCTGCGGCTGCGCGGCGCCGCTGTACTACGACGCCGCCGGCCTGCCCGTGCCGGCCGAGCGGCGCTGGCGCACGGTCCACCACAATTGCTCGGGCAAGCACAGCGGCTTCCTCGCCTGGTGCCGCCTGCACGGCGCGCCGACCGAGGGCTATGTCGATCCCGCGCACCCGCTGCAGCGCGCGATCCGCGCCACACTGGCCGACTGCGTGCAGATGACGGAAGACACGCTCCCGATGGGCATCGATGGCTGTTCCGCGCCGAACTACGCGATGCCGCTGGCGCGCCTCGCGCACCTGTACGCACGCCTGGCGCAGGGCAGCGCGGACGCGCGCCTCGGCGCCGCGCTGGGCGACCTGTTCGACGCGATGACGACGCACCCGGACATGGTGTCGGGCGACTCGCGCACGGACCTCGCATGGATGCAGGCCGGCGGCGGCGACTGGGTCGCGAAGATCGGCGCGGACGCCGTGCAGGCCATCGGCATCCGCTCGGCCGGCATCGGCATCGCGATCAAGGTGGCGGACGGCGCGGTGCGCGCACTGCACCCGGCCACGTTCGCCGTGCTCGATCAACTGGGCCTGCTGGACGACACGCGCCGCAGGCACCTCGAGCAATACCGCGCACCGCCCATCAAGAATGCGCGCGGCATCGTGGCGGGCGACGTGCACGCCGTGTTCACGCTGGACAAGGCCGACTCGCCCGTCTGACCCGTCCGCACAAATTCGGGGTCAGAGCACTTTTACGAAATTCGCGTTGTCACTTGCGCAGTACGGTTGCTCGTCATAAAATCGATAGATATCTATCTATTTCATGACTAATGATGAGTAGTCTACCCGTATCGCTGGAAGAGCGCTTTTCGGCCGCCCTGCACACGAGCGCGCGCCTGTGGCGGCTCGCGCTGGACAAGCGCCTCAAGCACCTGGGCATCGGCCAGTCCGGCTGGATGACGATCGCGATGATCGCCAAGTCCGGCGAGCCGATGTCGCAGCGGGCGCTGGCCGACCTGGTCGGCGTCGAGGGGCCGTCGATGGTGTCGATGCTGGACCGCCTGGAGCGCGACGGCTTCGTCACGCGCGCGCCCTCGCCCACCGACCGGCGCGTGAAACTCGTGCAGCTGACCGACACCGGCAAGACCGTCTATGCCGAAGTGCTCGCGGAGGCGCAGCCGTTCCGCGCCGACCTGCTGGCCGGCCTCGACCGCCAAGCGCTGGCCGCCGCGACCGTCCTGCTGGAGACCCTCAGGAAGCGCCTCGAGGACGGCCTGTGACGACGGCGGCACCCATCAACCGCACCATGATCACGATCTCGATCATGCTCGCGACGATCATCCAGGCGCTGGACGGCACCATCGCCAACGTGGCGCTGCCGCACATGCAGGGATCGCTGTCGGCATCGCAGGACCAGATCACGTGGGTGCTGACGTCGTTCATCGTGGCCGCCGCGATCGCGACGCCGCTGAACGGCTGGCTCGTCGACCGCTTCGGCCTGAAGAACGTGTTCCTCGTCTCCGTCGCCGGTTTTACGCTCGCCTCCGTGCTGTGCGGGATCTCGGCGACGCTGACGGAAATCGTCGTCGCGCGCATGCTGCAGGGCGTGTTCGGCGCGGCGCTCGTGCCGTTGTCGCAGTCCGTCCTCCTCGACATCAACCCGCGCGAAAAGCACGGCTCCGCGATGGCCGTGTGGGGCATGGGCGTGATGATCGGGCCGATCCTTGGACCGACCCTCGGCGGCTGGCTGACGGACAGCTACAGCTGGCGCTGGGTCTTCTTCATCAACGTGCCGATCGGCGCCATGGCCTTCTGGGGCATCTGGCGCTACATCCACGCGGTCGATCCGGCACGCCGCATCCGCTTCGACACGTTCGGCTTCGTCACCTTGTCCGTCGCCATCGGCGCGCTGCAGATGCTGCTGGACCGCGGCGAGCAGAACGACTGGTTCGCATCGACGGAGACATGGGTCGAACTGATCCTGACGACGCTCGCGTTTTCCTATTTCATCGGCCACACGCTTACGCGTCCCGCCGGCCAGTCGTTCGTCGATTTCCGTCTGCTGAAGAACGCGAACTACGTCACGGGCCTGCTGCTGATCTTCATCGTCGGCATGGTGCTGTTCGCGACACGCGCGCTGATGCCCACGATGCTGCAGGGCCTGATGGGTTATCCGGCCAGGCTCGCGGGCCTCGTCACGGCGCCGTCCGGGCTCGGCACGATGGCCGCGATGATGATCGTCGGGCGCCTCACGGGCAAGGTCGATTTCCGGCTGCTGCTGGGCGTCGGCTTCGCCATCACGGCATTCTCGCTGTGGCAGATGACGCACTACACGCTGGTGCTGTCGCAGTCGGACATCGTGTGGCCCGGCGTGATCCAGGGCGTGGGCCTGGGCCTCGTGTTCGTGCCGCTGTCGGCCGCCACGTTCGCCACGCTCTCCCCGCAGATGCGCGCGGAAGGCACGGCGCTGTACAGCCTCGTACGCAACATCGGGTCGTCGATCGGCATCGCGCTCGTGCAGGCGCTCCTCGTGCGCAACACGCAGATCGCGCACGCCTCGCTGGCCACGCAGGTGACCGGCGCGAATCCCGCCGTGCGCGATCCGACGAGCCTCTACGACATGGCGACGCAGGCCGGCCCCGCCCTCATCAACAACGAGATCACCCGCCAGGCGTCGATGATCGCCTACGTCGACGACTACTGGCTGATGATGCTGCTGACAGTGGCCGTGATCCCGATGCTGCTGCTGATCCGTCCACCGAAGGCGGCCGCGCCGGCGCAGGTCGATCACGCTGCCCTCGAATAACCAACAAGACTTCATCGTGCGACACCTTACACTCATCCCACTTGTGCTGCTGTCCGGCTGCATCAGCGTCCCGCCGGACGCGAACAAGGCACCAGGCCCGGCCTTCGCACAGGCGCAGCACGCGCCGGCGATCCAACTGCCGGCCGACGCCTGGCCCGCCGACCAATGGTGGCTCGACTACCACGACCCGCAACTGAACGCCCTCGTGACGCGCGCCCTGCGCGACAATCCAGGCATGCGCGTCGCCGCCGCGCGCGTCGCCAGCGCCCGTGCCGCGTTCGGTGCGCAAGTCGCCAGCGAAGGCGGCAAGGTGGACCTCGCGTCCGGCCTGAACCGCCAGCGCTATTCGTCGAACGGCTTCTTCCCGCCCCCGATCGGCGGTGCGTGGTTCAACGACGCGAGCGTGTCGCTGCGCGCCAGCTACGACGTCGACTGGTGGGGCAAGCACCGCGCCCTCATCGCCGCCGCGCTGGGCGAGACGAATGCGGCGGCCGCGGAAAGCGCGCAGGCACGCCAGGTGCTGGCGGCGTCCGTCGTGCAAAGCTATTTGCGCCTGCAGATGCTGTGGGCGCGCCAGGACAACACGCATGCCCTGATCGCGATCCAGCGCGACGTCATCGCCGGCCGCAAGGCCCGCATGGCCCACGGGCTCGTGAGCCTCGACAGCCTGCAAAGCGCGGAACAGGATCTCGCCAGTCTGCAGGAACAGGCGGCCCGCTACGACACGGACGCCGCGCGCGAGCGCGAAGGCCTGCGCGCGCTGATCGGAGGCGACGCCGCTGCATTGAACGATCTCGCCCGCGTCCAGCCCGCACCCGCGATCGATGCCGTGCCGCGCGACCTGGGCATGGAGCTGCTCGCGCGCCGGCCCGATTTGCAGGCGGCGCGCTGGCGCGTCGAGGCACAGCTGGGCCGCGTGGCCGCCAGCGAAGCCGCGTTCCGGCCCGACATCAACCTCGCGGCCGCCATCGGCCTCGATGCGACGTCGCTCGGCAAGCTGCTGCGCTATCCGAGCCGCACGCCGCTGATCGGCGCGACGCTCGACTTGCCCCTGTTCGACAGCGGCCGCCTGCATGCGCAACTGGGCCAGGCGCGCACCAGCCGCGACGAACTGCTGGCCGAGTACAACGAGGCCGTGCTGAACGCCGTGCGCGACGTCGCGCGCGAGGCGGCCACGTTGCAAGGCATCGCGCAGGAGACGGCAGCACACGCCGCGACCATTGACGCGAGCCGCAAGCTGGCCGCGAACGCGGAGGCGCGCATGGCGCGCGGCCTCGCCGACCGTGCCGCCGTGCTGCAGGCGCGGCTGGCCGTGCTGCGCCAGCGCGACGTCGACCTGCAGCTGACGGACGCCCGCCTGCAGACGCAGGTCGCCCTCGTGAAAGCGCTCGGCGGCGGCTACCACACCCAATCGAAGATCGACTGACACCATGAGCACCCAAGCCCCTACCAACAACAAGCGCCGCGTCGTCCTGGCCGGCATCACCGTCGCGTTCCTCGCCGCCGGTGCGGCCTACGCGGCCTATTACGCCCTAGTCCTGTCGAAGCGCGCGGAGACGGACAACGCCTACGTCGGCGGCAACCTCGTGAACGTGTCCTCGCAGGTGACGGGCAGCGTCGTCGAGATCCGCGCCGACGAGACCCAGCTCGTGCAGGCGGGCACGGAAATCGTCCGCCTCGATCCGTCCGACGCGGAAGTCGCGCTGGCCCAGGCCGAGGCGCGCCTGGGCACGGCCGTGCGCCAGCAGCGCGAACGCTACACGAACGTGACGCAGTATGAAGCCCTCGTCGACCAGCGCCGCGTGGAACTGAAGGCGAAGCAGGAAGACCTGGCACGGCGCGCGCCGCTGGCCGCGGACAACATCGTCTCCGGCGAGGACGTCGCGCACGCCCGCCGCGCCGTCGACGACGCAAAGGCCGCATTGGAAGTCGCACAGAAGCAGCTCGCGGCCGCGCGCGTGACGGTGGCGGGCGTCTCGCCGGCCGAGCACCCGAACGTGCTGGCCGCGAAGGCGGACTACCTGTCCGCGTGGCTGGCCGCGCGCCGCAACGCGATCGTCGCGCCGGTGTCGGGCTACGTGGCCAAGCGCAGCGTGCAGGTGGGCAGCCGCATCGCGCCGGGTGCGCCGCTGCTGTCGGTCGTGCCGCTGGACCAGCTGTGGGTCGACGCCAACTTCAAGGAATCGGAACTGCGCGACATCCGCGTGGGCCAGACGGCCACCATCGAGGCGGACATCTACGGCAGCAAGGTCGTCTACCACGGCAAGGTCGTGGGCCTCGGTGCCGGCACGGGCAGCGCGTTCTCGCTGCTGCCGGCGCAGAACGCGACGGGCAACTGGATCAAGGTCGTGCAGCGCGTGCCGGTGCGCATCTCGCTCGACCCGAAGGAACTGGCCGCGCACCCGCTGCGCGTGGGCCTGTCGGCCGCCGTCGATGTGGACATCAGCCGGCAAGGCGGCAGCGCCCTCGGCACGGTGGCGACACCGGCACCGGCCTATGCGACCACCGTATTGAACCAGCCGTTGCAGCAGGCGCAGGCGGCGACGGATGCCATCGTCGCCAGGAACATGTCGAACTGATTCAGTCGGGCGGGCGTGCTTCGAGGATCCCGACGAGTTCCCGCAGCGGAGCCGGCGCCGCGTCGAGGTGAAAGCGCACTTGCTTGCCATCGACGTTCAGCGTGTACGTGAAATCCCACGGCTGCGGCCGCGGTTTCAACAGCGTTGCCGGCAATCGCGCGACATCCAGCGCCTGCACGAGCGCCTGCACGCGCGTGCGCTCGGGCGCGGGCAGGCCGTCGACGTCGACGCTGCGCGCCTGCGCGCCGGCCGGTCCGGTGAAACCGCCCACGGCGTGCAGCGACAGGCGCATCACACGACGCCCACTTCGTGCCACGCGCCCTGCACGGCCGCGGCCTCGCTGGACCCGACGCCGTGACGCAGCTCGGCCGCCTTGACGGTGGCCTGGGCGGCATCCGCGAGCGTCGCGTCGGGATGCAGCAGCGACAGAGCCTGGTACCAGATCGGCGCGGCCTTGTCCCAGCTATGCCCGCCCAGCTTCATGGCCGCCAGGTAGAACGCGTGATTCGGGATGCCGGAATTCGTGTGCACGTCCCCGTCTTCGACATAGCCCTGCATCGTGCCCGGCTGGTCGTCGCCCGACCACGTCAGCTTCGTGTTTCCCGGATCGGCCATCGAACGCAACGCCTTGCCGACGGCGGGTGTCATGATCCCCGCGCCGATCAGCCAGTCGGCCTTCCTGACCGTCTGCTTCGCATGCCATTGCTTGACGACGGACCCGAACACGTCGGACACCGATTCGTTCAACGCGCCGCTCTGGCCGTCGTAGACGAGGCCCCCGCCCGGCACGGTGTACTGCGTGACGCCGTGCGTCAGCTCGTGCGCGATCACGTCGAGTGCGTGCGTGAACCCCGTGAACAGCTTGCCGTCGCCATCGCCGTACACCATCTGGCGGCCGTTCCAGAACGCGTTGTTGAAGCTCTTGCTGTAATGGACGCTCGAATCGATGCCCATGCCGCGGCCGTCGATGGAATTGCGCTTCAGGATCTGTTGAAAAAAATCGTAGGTGGTGCCGGCGCCGTCGAACGCCTCGTCGACGGCGGTGTCGGCCACGGGTCCCGCCGTCTCGGTGCGTACGAGCTTGCCGGGCAGGCGGGTACGGTGGCGCGCGTCGTACACGGTGCGGTGCCGGACGCCGGGGGCCACCAGCAGGCCGGGGGCGGCGAGGCCGCTCGCGGCGCGCTGGCCGCGCAGGAAGGCCGAGCGTTCCAGTTGCTCCAGCAACTGCTGGCGTTCCGCCTCGTCGGCCTGGGCGGCCAGCTTGCGCAGCATGGAAGACGGGATGATGAAACAGCAGCACGCGGGCGTATGGATGTGCATGGGACCTCCCTTGCGGTTTGCGCTCATATTTGCGAGCGTAATCCACACGGCCGCGTTGCGGCGCACAGTACCGGCGCTGCGTCAGTCCGGTTCGACGGGCGTCAGCGCGCGGCCGCTGCGGAACCAGCTGCGCACGTTGTCGAGCATGAGCTGCGCCATCGCCGCGCGTGTCTCGTGCGTGGCGCTGCCCAGGTGCGGCGTCAGCATCACGTTGTCCAGCGCGAAGAAGCGCGGGTCGATGTCCGGCTCGTTGTCGAACACGTCCAGCGCGGCGCCGGCGATGGTGCCCTGCTCCAGCGCCGCCAGCAGCGCCGCCTCGTCGACGAGCGAGCCGCGCGCCACGTTCACGAGGTAGCCGTTCGGCCCCAGCGCGTCCAGCACGCGCGCGTCGACCAGATGCTTCGTCTCCGCCCCGCCGGGCGCCACGACGACGAGGATGTCGGAATCGCGCGCAAGCGCGGCCAGGTCGGCTTCGTAGCGCCATGCGAGCTGCTGGTCCGTGCGGCCGTGGTAGGCGAGCGCCACGCCGAACATCTCCAGCTTGCGTGCGATCTCCTTGCCGATGCGGCCCATGCCCACGATGCCCACGTGCTTGCCCGCGAGGCTCGTCGCCAGCGGGAAGTTCGCGTTCTTCCAGGCGCCTGCGCGCACGAAGCGGTCGGCCTGCGGCAGGCGGCGCAGCAGCGCCAGCAGGGAACCGATGCACAGCTCGGCCACGGCCGCGTTCAGCACGTCGGGCGTGTTGGCCACGACGATGCCCCGCCCGGCTGCGAGAGCGCGTGGAATGAGGTCGTAGCCAACCCCGCACGTGGCGATGATCTCGAGGGCCGGCAGGCGCCGCACGATGTCTTCCGGCACCTCATGGTTGCTGCGGGTGACGATGGCGCTCACCTGCGCCGCCAGGCCGGGCTCGCGCTCGAGGCTTGCCACGTCCACGCAGCGGAATTCGGCGTCGAGCTGGGCCTGGATCTCGGGTGCGAAGCCTCCGATCTGCAGCACGACTCTCATGCCGCCGGGCCGATCTCGAGCTCGAAGGAAGTGACGCCATCGACGCCGCCGCGCACCTTGTCGCCCGGGTTCAGCGCGTCCACGCCGGCCGGCGTGCCCGTGTAGATCAGGTCACCCGGCGCCAGCGCGACGAGGCGCGACAGGGCCGCGATCACGTCGGGGATCGGCCAGATCATTTCGTTCAGGTTGCCCTCCTGCTTCAGCTGGCCGTTCACTTCGAGCCAGATGCGCGCTTCTTGCGGGTGCCCCGTGCGCTCGGCGGGGATCAGGGGGCTGCACGGCGCGGAGGCATCGAAACCCTTGGCCATGTCCCACGGGCGGCCATCCTTCTTGGCGACGGCCTGCAGGTCGCGCCGCGTGAGGTCGAGGCCCACGCCATAGCCCCACACGAGATCCAGCGCCTGTTCCGGCGCGATGTTCGTACCGCCGCCTTTCAATGCGACGACGAGTTCCACCTCATGGTGCAGCTCGCGCGTGGACGACGGGTACGGCACGGTGCCACTGGCCGGCACGACGGCGTCGGCCGGCTTGGTGAAGAAGAACGGCGGTTCGCGGTTCGGATCGGAACCCATCTCGCGCGCGTGGGCCGCGTAGTTGCGGCCGACGCAGAAGACGCGGCGCAGCGGGAAGACCTGGTCGGAGCCGGCCACGGCGACGGCCGGGACGGCGGGAGGCGTAATGACGAAGCCAGTCATGCGTATCCTTGTAAAGACAGTGACGGTGCACCGGGCGTACGCCCTGATGCACCGGACAGCCTATCACAATCGCAAGCTGGACGAAGGAGCAATACCGGTCAGAACTCTTCCCAGTCGCTCGTCACTGGCGCCGCTTGCGCGGGCGTTTTGGCGGCTGGCTTGCTCAGCCGCGGCGCCGCGATGGGTGAGGTTGCAACCGCACGCGCCGGCGCGGCCGCACGCACGCCGTGTTCGAGCCGGAACACGGCCACGGCTTCCGCCAGGCGCGCGGCCTGGTCCTGCATCGCCTGCGACGCGGCGGCAGCCTCTTCGACAAGGGCCGCGTTCTGCTGCGTCACGTCGTCCATCTGCGTGATTGCCTGGTTGATCTGCTCGATGCCGGCGCTCTGCTCCTGGCTCGCGGCCGTGATCTCCGTCAGGATGTCGGTCACGCGGCGTACGCTGTCGACGATCTCGCCCATCGTGCTGCCCGCCTCGCGCACGAGGTGGCTGCCCGTGTCGACTTTGCTGGTGGAATCGTCGATCAGCGCCTTGATCTCCCTGGCCGCGGCGGCCGAGCGCTGCGCCAGGTTGCGCACCTCGCCCGCCACGACCGCGAAGCCGCGGCCCTGCTCGCCCGCGCGCGCCGCTTCCACGGCCGCGTTCAGCGCGAGGATGTTGGTCTGGAACGCGATGCCGTCGATGACGCCGATGATGTCGACGATGCGGCTCGACGCCGTGTGGATCTGCGCCATCGTGTCGACGACCTGCTCGATCACGTCGCCGCCCTTCGCGGCGACAGCAGATGCCGTCGCGGCCAGGGTGTTGGCCTGGCGCGCGTTGTCGGCGTTCTGCTTCACGGTCGACGTGAGCTCTTCCATCGACGACGCCGTCTCTTCCAGCGCGCTGGCCTGCTGCTCGGTGCGTGCCGACAGGTCGCGGTTGCCGGACGCCACTTCGCCGGATGCCATGGCGATCGCATCGGTGCCGCCGCGCACGGTGCCGACGGTGGCCACCAGGTTCTCGTTCATGCGCTTCAGGGCGCCCAGCAGCTGGCCGACTTCGCACGTGCTGTCGACGTCGACGCGCGTCGTCAGGTCGCCGCCGGCGACGGCAGTCGCCACGTCCAGCGCACGGCGCAGCGGCCGCGTGATCGAGGCGCTGATCCACCAGGCGAGCGCGCAGGCGATGGCCAGCATGACGGCGCCCAGCACGATCATCAGGGTGCGCGTGTTCGTGTACATCGCATGCGCGCCCTGCGCCGTTTCCGCGGCCAGGCCGGCCTGGATCTGGATCTGCTTGCCGATCGCGCCCTTGTAGTCCGCCAGCAGCGGACGCAGCTTCGTCTTCAGGTAGGCACGCGCGCCGGCGTCGTCGCCGCTTTCGATCAGACGGATCAGGTCGATCTGGCCCTGCGTGTACTTCGCATTGAGTTCCACTTCCTGCGCCAGCACGGCGCGGGACTCGGGTTTGCGCAGCAGGCCGTCCAGCTGCCCCAGCAGGCTGTCGAGTTCCTTGCGGGCGGCGCCGATCTTATCTTTCTGCTTCGCGCGATCGTCGGCGCTGTCGTCGAGCATCATGTTGCGCAGCGCGATGGCGATGTCGTTCACGTCGCTCAGCATGCGCGACGTCATTTCGATGCGCGGCATCCGCTGGTTGACGATCTCGTCGGTGCCATCGTTGACACGGCCCAGCATGACCGTGCCCTCCCCGACCATGAAGACCAGCGTCACGCACAAGAAGCCGAAGCCCAGCGCGAGGCGGGTACCGATTTTCGTATTTCGAATGTTCATCGTTCTCTCTTTCCGCACGGATGTCCGCGTTTGCGGGTTCCCATATTTCTGGAAATGTTACAGACCGGAAAGATCAGAGTCGATGGCGAAGTGTTAAATCGGGTCGATATTCTTTATATGATGAAGTTTGCACGCAACATTTTGGTGCAAATCAGTAAATTTCCTTGGCAGCCGCCCGCACGGCGCGCAGCAGCAGGTCGGCGCCCTGCGACAGCAGGTGGTCCTGGTGGCGGATGATGCCGAACGCATCCATCTTGCACGGTATCTCGATCGGCAGGATGCGCATCACGTTCAGCGACGCATAGTACTGCGCGACCTCGATCGGCATCACGTGCAGCGAATCCGTCTGCTGCAGCAGGGCCGTGATCATCAGCATCGCCGTCGTGTCGACGACGTTCGCGGGCGGCTCCAGGCCGGAGCGGCGGAACATCATGTCGAAGCGGTAGCGCAGGATACTGCCGTGCGGCGGCACGATCCACGGCAGCGGCGCGATGTCCTGCAAGGCGAGATCCTTGCGCTCCAGCAGCGGGTGACCGGGACGGACGACGGCGCACGCCGGTTCTTCCGTCAGCTCTTCGTAGATCAGGCCGGACGTATCGCCCGTGTCGAAGATACGGCCGATCATGAAGTCCAAGGTGCCGTGCTGCAGTTTATCCAGCAACAGGTTACTGGTTTCCAGCTGCACGCCGATGCGCAGCAGCGGCGCTTCTTCCTTCACGCGGGCAATGGCGCGCGGCAGGAGGGCCATCGCGGGTGTCATGATCACGCCGACTTCGACCTGGCCCGTGAGGCCCGCCTTCAACGTCACGATGTCGTCGTGCGCCAGCGCCAGGCTCGTCAGCGCCATGCGCGCGTGACGGATCATCGTCTCGCCGTAGATGGTCGGTTCCATCCCGCGCGGCAGACGCTCGAACAGCTTAACGTCCAGCATCTCCTCCAGATCCTTGATCTGCTTGGAGGCCGCCGGCTGTGTCATGTGCAGCTCGTCTGCCGCGCGGTGGATGTTGCGGTAGTCGTCCAGCGCGATCAGGAGCAACAGTTGCCGCGTCTTGAGGCGGGCCTTGAGAAACCAGTTTGGATTGGTCGTGTCCATCAGACAATCATATCATTATCGATATCGCTTCTACGTAGATTTACGCAGAACTTTTATCGCTTGCAGGCTGCCGACGGATTGGCGGCAGGACCTTGTGCTGTCTGCGGTACTGGCAGGATCTTGCCGTCCGGACCGTAGTGCAGCTCTTCGATGGCAACCGAGCGGCGGTACTCGCCCCCCGTTGGCAGCTTGCCATTGTGATAAATGATGTAGGACTTGCCGTTGAAGTCGATGATCGCGTGGTGGATCGTACCGACGTTCGTGTTCTTCTCCATGATCACGCCGCCGTACGACCAGGGGCCGGTGGCCGTCGGCCCCGTCATGTACACGGTCTCTTCCGGGAACTTGCGCGAGTAGGACAGGTAGTACTTGCCGGCGTGCTTGTGCAGGTAGGACGCTTCCGTGAACTGGTCCAGGCCCACCGTGTGGATCGGACCGTCGAGTTCCGTCATGTTCGGCTTCAGCTTCGCGTACTTCATGACGGTATTGCCCCAGTACAGATAGGCCTGGCCATCGTCGTCGACGAAGATGGCCGGGTCGATGTCGTCCCAGCTGATCTCGGTCTCGTGCGTCATGTCGTTCGTGATCAGGGCCGAGCCGCGCGCGTCGACGAACGGGCCCGTCGGGCTGTCCGACACGGCCACGCCGATCGCCTTGCCGGGGATGGTCTTGTGCTCGACCGTCACGTACAGGTAGTACTTGCCGTTGCGCTTCGTGACGTCGCTGGCCCACGCATCCTTCGCGGCCCACTTGAACGTGGAAAACGGCACGCCCGCCGGGTGCTCGGTCCAGTTCTGCATGTCGCAGCTGGAGAACACCTTCCACTCGTTCATCACGTAATCCTTGCCGCCGACGGGTGCTTCGTCGTGGCCCACGTACAGGTAGACGCGGCCGTTGTCGACGAGGGCCGCGGGGTCCGCGGTGAAGATCCGGCTGGTGAGCGGGTTGGCGGCGCCGGCGAGCGCCGTCGTCGCGAACAGGGTCGCGGCGAGCATGGTCTTGAGCATGTAGTCTCCAGTTTTATTTATGATTGGGTTCCCGCCAAGGGGGGCGCCTAGCCCGGGAACGACGTGCAAAAGTGAGCGGCAATAACCCACCGTCGCCCCCGCGCAGGCGGGGGCCCAAGTTCAATGCGTTACAACGCGTCTTGTTATTGTTTGGCGCGTCCGCCCATCACCCTCTGCACGACGCAGAAGACGAACAGCAGCGCGCCGATGACGATCTTGGTCCACCACGAGCTGAGCGTGCCGTCGAAGGCGATCAGCGTCTGGATCGCGCCCAGCACCAGCACGCCCGACAGCGCCCCGGCGATGTAGCCGTAGCCACCGGTGAGGAGTGTCCCGCCGATGACGACGGCGGCGATGGCATCGAGCTCCGTGCCCTGCCCGTGCAGGCCGTAGCCCGACAGCATGTAGAAGGCGAACAGCACGCCGCCCAGCGCCGCGCAGAAGCCCGACAGCGCATACACGAGCACCTTGGTGCGGCCCACGTTCAGGCCCATCATCGCGGCCGACTGCTCGTTGCCGCCGACGGCGTACACGGCGCGGCCGAATGCGGTGAAGTGCGCGAGCCAGATGGCAACCAGCAGCACGACCAGCGCGATGATGGCGCCCGGCGACAGGAAACCGCCGAGGAGTGTCACCTGCGTCTGCGACATCGCCGTGAACACCGGGTCGTCGATCGTGATCGACTCGACGCTGATCAGGTAGCACAGGCCGCGGGCCAGGAACATGCCGGCCAGCGTGACGATAAACGGCTGCAGCTTGAACAGGTGGATGATCGCGCCCATCGCGCCGCCGAAGCACGCGCCCAGCAGCAGCACGAGCGCGATGACGGCGGCCGGCGGCCAGTGGGCGTGCTGCAGCAGCCAGGCCGAGATCATCGTCGACAGCGCCAGCACGGAGCCGACGGACAGGTCGATACCGCCCGACAGGATCACGAAGCCCATGCCCACCGCGATCACGAGCAGGAACGCGTTGTCGATCAGCAGGTTGAAGATCACCTGCAGCGACAGGAAGCCCGGGTACACGGACCCGCCGATGCCCAGCATCGCCACCAACAGGATCACGGTAACGAGGGACGTGAACCACGGCGCGCTCGTGACGCCGCGGGTACCGGTTGCGACCGCGCTCATGCGGACCTCCGCAGGATGTTCTTGAATTCGCTCGACTGCGAGATGCAGACGACGAAGACGACGATGGATTTGACGACCATGTTCACTTCGGGCGGCACGCCCAGCGAGTAGATCGTGTAGGTCAGGGTCTGGATGATCAGCGCGCCGATCATGCTGCCCACGAGGCTGAACTTGCCGCCCGCCAGCGACGTGCCGCCCAGCGTGACGGCGAGGATCGCGTCCAGTTCCAGCAGCAGGCCCGCGTTGTTCGCGTCCGCGCTCTTGATGTTCGACGTGATCAGCATGCCGGCCAGGCCCGCGCAGGCGCTGCAGAACACGTACACGAAGGTGATCAACGTGGCCGTGCGCAGGCCCGCGAGGCGCGCCGCCACCGGATTGATGCCGACCGCCTGGATGAACAGGCCGAGGGCCGTCTTCTTCACGAGCAGCAGCGTCACCGCGAATACGGCCGCGACGACGAACAGCGAGAACGGCAGGCCGGCGAGGTAGCCGCCGCCCAGGAAGAAGAACGGCTCGTAGTACACGGTGACGATCTGGCCGTCCGTCAGCAGCTGCGCGAGGCCGCGCCCCGCCACCATCAGGATCAGCGTGGCGACGATGGGCTGCAGCTTGATGCCGGCGACGAGGACGCCGTTCCACAGGCCGCACAGCAGCGCGACGCCGAGCGAGGCCGCCAGCGCGAGCGCCATCGGCGTCGTCGGCTCGCTGCCGCCGATCAGCATCGCGGACACCGTGCCGGACAGCGCGACGACGGCGCCGACCGAGATGTCGATGCCGCGCGTGGCGATGACGAGGGTCATGCCGAGCGCCGCCAGCATCAGCGGCGCGGCGCGGTTGAGGATGTCGATGATCGCGCCGTACAGGTGGCCTTCCTTGACTTCCAGGTGGAAGAAGCCGGGCACGAGGAATGCGTCGACGAGCAGCAGCGCGACGAGCGCGCCCAGCGGCCGCACGAGCGGATGCTGCAGCATGGCTGCGCGCGATGCCGCCGCCTGCGCGGACGGTTTGACGGTAGCGCCGGTCGTGCTCATGCCGTCTCCCCTGCGATCACGTGCAGCACGGACGTCTCGTCGAGTTCACCGCGTTGGTACTCGCCGCACGCCTTGCGGTCGCGCATGACGACCATGCGGTCGGACACGCGCAGCACTTCCGGCAGCTCGGACGAGATGAAGAGAATGGACATGCCCTTGCGGCACAGGTTACTGACGTAATCCATGATTTCCTGCTTGGCGCGCACGTCGATGCCGCGCGTCGGTTCGTCGAGGATCATCAGGCGCGGATCGGTCGCCAGCCAGCGTGCCAGCAAGACCTTCTGCTGGTTGCCGCCGGAGAGCGTGCCGATCGGCGTCTCGATGCTGGCCGTCTTGATGCCCAGCCACTTGACGTAGTCGGTCGCCAGCTGCTGCTGGCGCTTGAATGGAATGGCGCGGAAGATGCCTTGCCGCGCCTGCAGCGCGAGGATCAGGTTTTCGCGCACGGACAGCGCGAGGATCGCGCCTTCGTGCTTGCGGTCTTCCGAACAGAAGCCGATACCCTCGCGAATCGCGTCGCGCGGGTTCGAGAAGCTCACCTGCCTGCCGTCGATGTCGAAGCTGCCGCTATCCGCCTTGTCGGCGCCGAACAGCAGGCGCGCCGTCTCCGTGCGGCCGGAGCCCAGCAGGCCGGCAAGGCCCAGCAATTCGCCGCGGCGGATGTCGAGATCGACCGGCTGCAGCACGCCCTTGCGCGCGATGCCGCGGGCGCGCAGGAAGACTTCACCGTGTTCGTTCGTTTCACCTGCCGTCGCCATCTCCGTCGCGTGTTCCGCGTCGGCCGGCGCGCCGATCATCTTGTTGACGAGGGCAAGACGCGACAGGCTTGCTGCGGCATACTCGCCTTCGCGTTCGCCGTTGCGCATCACCGTGATGCGGTCCGAGATCGCATAGGTCTGGTCGAGGAAGTGCGTGACGAACAGGATCGCCATGCCCTCTTCGCGCAGGCGGCGCAGCACCGAGAACAGCATCTGCACTTCCGCCTCGTCCAGGCTGGACGTGGGTTCGTCGAGGATCAGCACGCGCGATTCCGTGTTCAGCGCACGGGCGATGGCGACCATCTGCTGGATCGCGAGCGGATAGTCGGCCAGCGGCTTGCTGACGTCGACGTGGATCTCGAGGCGCGCCAGCAGCGCCGTGGCCTGCGACCACATCGACCGCCAGTCGACCATGCCGAAGCGGCGCGGATAGCGGCCGATGAAGATGTTTTCCGCGACCGACAGGTTCGGGCACAGATTGACTTCCTGGTAGACGGTGCTGATGCCGAGGTTCTGCGCATCCTGCGTGGAGCGCGGCTGAATGGCCCGGCCCTCCAGCACGATGCTGCCGGCGTCCGGCTGGTAGACGCCGGTGAGGACCTTGATCAGCGTGGACTTGCCCGCGCCGTTCTGGCCCATCAGCGTGTGGACTTCGCCGGGGAACAGGCGCAGTCCGGCTTCGGACAACGCCTTCACGCCCGGGAAGGCTTTATGGATGCCGGTGACTTCCAGCACCGGCTTCGTCGAATCGATCATGCCCGACCCGATCAGTACTTGCGGTTCGGGAGTTCCTTCGCCGCCACCTCAGCCGGGAACACGCCCTCGTTGACGACGATGCGTTTCGGGACCGGCTTGCCGGCCACGACGTCCTGCGCCGTCTGGATCAAGGTCGGTCCGAGCAGCGGATTGCACTCGACCGTCACGTTCAGCTTGCCGGCCTTCATGGCTTCGAACGCGCCCTTCACGCCGTCGATCGAGATGATGACGATGTCCTTGCCCGGTTTCAGGCCCGCTTCCTCGATCGCCTGGATGGCGCCGATGGCCATGTCGTCATTGTGCGCGTACAGCACGTTGATCTTCTTGCCTTCCGACTTCAGGAAGGCTTCCATGACTTCCTTGCCCTTGGCGCGGGTAAAGTCGGCGGTCTGCGAGCGGATGACCTTCAACTTCGGATTCGCGCCGATGACTTCCGCGAAACCGTTCTTGCGGTCGATCGCGGGCGCGGCACCGGTCGTGCCCTGCAGCTCGACGATGTTCAGGGGCTTGTCGCCGTTCTTCTTGGCGTAATCCAGCAGCCAGCGTCCGGCGCGGCGGCCCTCTTCCACGAAGTCGGAACCGATGAAGCTGACGTACAGCGACGGATCGGTGACCTTGACGGCGCGGTCGGTCAGGATCACGGGAATCTTGGCGTTCTTTGCTTCGCGCAGCACGGTCTCCCAGCCGGTTTCGACGACGGGCGAGAACGCGATCACGTCGACGCGCTGGGCGATGAACGAGCGGATGGCCTTGACCTGGTTCTGCTGCTGTTGCTGGGCGTCGGCGAATTTCAGGTTGACGCCGGCCTTCTTGGCGGCGTCCTTGATCGAGGCGGTATTCGCGGTGCGCCATTCGCTTTCGGCGCCGACCTGCGAGAAGCCGATCGTGAGGGGTTTGGCGGCGAATGCCGGGATGGCGGCGGCGCACGCGATGGCGGCAGCTGCGCCCAGGAGGGTCCTGCGGGTGATGATCATCACTTAGTCTCCGGAATTGTTGTGCATGGATACTATGACAGAACTGACATATCTATCCAATCAATTTTTTAACGGTAGACATATCCATTTTGGCATCAATACAAAGTCGCACATGTCGGATCCGCCGCGCTATACTTGCCGTTCCATTCACTGACGAGGAGAGCCCCATGAACAAGCCGGATATTGCCCTCCCGTCGGCCGCCTGACCGCCTTCCTTCGTCGATCACCGTCGCTGCTCATCGTCGTTGTGATTAGGCGCGCCAGCCGCGCCGACCTACCCTGACCGAATCCACATTGCCGCACCGTTTGCGGCAGCGTACCCGCGCGCCCGCGCGCTTCGCAACAGGAACACAACGACCATGATCGACTTCGATATCGCGGCACTGCGCCTCATCGGACTGAACAACCCTATCGCCGCACGCCTCGCCCTGCACGACCGCGGCCGACCCGCGCGCGTCGCGAGCGTGCACCGCACCTCCCTCGTCCTGCACGACGGCCTGCACGACTTCCCTGCCCGGCCGCATCCCTCCCTCGACGCTTCGCTTGCCGTCGGCGACTGGGTGCTGTTCGACCACAACGACCAGGACGAGGCGTGGGTCGACACGCTCGTCGACCCGCTAAACGAGTTGGTACGGCGCGACGCCCATGGCACGCGCCAGCGGCTCGCGGCCAACGTGGACACGGCCCTGCTGGTGATGGGCCTCGACGGCGACTTCAATCTGCGCCGCCTGGAACGCTACCTGATGGTGGCCAAGTCCTGCGACGTGGCGCCCGTGATCGTCCTGACGAAAGGCGATCTCGCGCCCGACGCGGACGCCAAGGCGGCGCAAGTCGCAGCGCGCCTGCCGGCGACGGTGTCCGTGGTGCGCGTGCATCCGCAGGAGCCTGGCGCCGCCGACGTGCTGGCGCCGTGGACCGGAGAAGGCCAGACGCTCGTCCTGCTCGGTACGTCCGGCGTGGGCAAGTCGACGCTCACGAACACCTTGACGGGCGCGCACCAGCAGACGGGCGGCGTGCGCAAGGGCGACGACCGCGGCCGCCACACGACGACGTCACGCTCGCTGCACCTGTGCGCGGGCGGCGCGTGCGTGATCGACACGCCGGGACTGCGCAGCTGGCAGCCGGACGCCGACGAGGACGACGTCAACGCGGCGTTCGACGACATCGAGACGCTGGCCGCGCACTGCCGCTTCCACGACTGCTCGCATAGGGAGGAGCCGGGATGCGCGGTGCGCGATGCGGTGGATGCGGACCGCCTGCGCAACTACCACAAGCTGTTGCGCGAGGTGCGGCATGCGGCGGCGACGCCGCTGGATCGCATCGCGGCGCGGTCGAGGTGGAAGGTGCTGAACAAGATGGCCAGGGCGCGGGCGCAGGCTAAACGTTAGCGGCTGAAACGTCGTCCCCGCGCAGGCGGGGACCCAAGTTGCACGCGCTGCCGCGACGCACGCAGAACTTGGGTTCCCGCCTTCGCGGGAACGACGGTACATCCACCAACTCTTAAGTCAACGCAGCAGACGCAGCCCGTACAACCCACCCGCCATCGAGCCCTCTTTCGCAACGAACTTCACTTCCAGCTTGCCGCTCGCCCCCTGCACCAGCGCAGGCGGCAGCGCGAAGTCGCGCGTATAGAATTCCTGCGCCTCGCCGGCCGGCAGTTCCACTTCGGCGATGCGCTGGCCGTCGACGACGATGTCGAACCTGCGGCCCGCGTCCCCGCGCGCGAACGTGAGGCGCAGCGCCTTCGCTTCGTGCTTTGGATCGTTGAGCTGGTAGCTGAACCATTTGGTCGCATGGCGCCAGTGACGGCCGTTGTTCAGGCCTGCATCGGCACCCTCGCCCTTGAAGCCGTGGTCCGATTCCGGCTGCTGCTCGCCCGGCGCCACCTGGTCGATGGTCTGCGCATCCAGCGCGAGGCGGTCCGCTTCCTTCGCCGCGTTCTCTTCCTTCATGCGCGCGAATTCGGCCGGCGTGCTCTGCTGCCAGTAGATCATGTAGCGCGAATCGTGCAGGCGGAAGAACGGGATGAATTCCGTCGACGATCCCGCCCCGCCCTGTACGACGCCGGGCGCCGTGAACGTCAGCGGCTTGCCTTTCACTGGCTTGAAGCGGCGGGTGAAGTCCTTGCTGTCCGAGACGAAGGTCGGTGCCGCTTCCAGCGGGCAGACCTGGCCGGACGGGCTGTGGCCCATGCGCGAGTCGTCCGCGAGGAAGTTCAGGTGCTCGGTCGGGAACGGGTTCGTCTTCGCGGCCAGCACGACGGGGCCGTACAGCACCGCGTAGTAATTCGACTTGTCCGGCATCTGCTCCAGGCGCATCGTCATCGGCAGGGTCACGTCGATGCGATCGCCCTTTTTCCACGCGCGGTCGATGCTCACGTAGCTGCCCGGCTGCGCGTCGACCTTCACGGACTTGCCGTTCACCTTGACGCCCAGCTTGCCCGCCGCAACCCAGGCCGGATAGCGGATCTTCATCGTAAACCGGCTGTCACCGTCCACCGTGATGCGCGTGCTGGCCTGGTCCGGGAAGTTGTTCGCCTGCGTGACCTTGACGTTCTTCTCGCGCCAGTTCAGCGTCGACGGGATGAACAGGTTCACGAACAGCGCCGCATTTCCATCCTTCTCTTCGTGCGCGTAGATGAATTCGCCGTATTTAGCGTGGCTCTCGATGCCGGAACCCACGCAGCACCACATCGCCTGGTCCACCTGCGAATACACGCGGTAGTGGTTCGGGCGCATCGGCGTGAAGTAGACGAAGCCGCCCTTGCCCGGATGCTCGGACGCGAGGATGTGGTTGTACAGCGCGCGCTCGTAGTAGTCCGCGTACGACGCCTTGTCCGACGTTTCGAACAGCATCTCCGTCAGCTTCAGCATGTTGTAGGTGTTGCAGGTCTCCGGCCCCTCGACCTCGTTGATCATGGGGCTGAAGTCCTTGTCGTCATGGAAGTGCTCCCTGACGCTGTTGCCGCCGATGGCCACCGTGCGGTGGTCGACGACGGTCTGCCAGAAGAACGCGGCGGCATCCTTCATGTCCTGGCGGCCCGTGAGTTCGCCGATGCGCTTGAAGCCGATGACCTTCGGGATCTGCGTGTTGGCGTGCAGACCCGTCAGCTTGTCCTCGTGCTGTTCCAGCGGCTGCAGGATGGCCTGGTGCGAGAACTTCAGCGCGAGGTCCATGTAGCGCGAATCGCCCGTCATCTGGGCGACGTCAGCCAGCACCTCGTTCATGCCGCCATGTTCCGCCTTCAGCATCTGCTGCATCTGTTCGTCGGTCAGATGGCTGGTCAGGCGCAGCGCCCAGTCGGCCATCGCGATCAGCATCGCCTTCGCATCCTCGTTGCCGGCATAGCGGTACGCATCGCGCAGGCCCGCGTAGACCTTGTGCAGGTTGTACCACGGGACCCACTTGCCGTTGACGGAGAAGTTGTCGGCGTGGAGCTTGCCCGCGGCGACATCACGCCACGCGGCACGGCCACCGGGGACGCCGCCGACATAGCCGTCGCCGTTGGCTTGCTGCGCGCGCTTCAGCTCCGCGACGAAGTAATCGAGACGCTTTTTGACTTCCGCGTCGCCGGTCGACGCAACCATGAGCGCCAGCGCCGACAGGTAGTGCCCGCCCATGTGGCCATCGAGGCCCGACGATTCCCAGTTGCCGTAGCTGGGCTGCTTCGGCGCGAGCCCTGCTTCGCGCAGGAACGGCGCCAGCAGGCGGTCCGGCTCCATCGCCATCAGGTAGTTCAGGTCCGTCGTCTGGGCGTCGAGGAACGGACTCGGACCGAGGCGCACGTCCTGCAGCGGGAACAGGTCGGCGGCCTGGGCGCACGTCGCGCCCAGGGTGAACAACAGCGCGGCGATGCGGGTCAGCTTCATTTCAGTTCTTCGCTCACATACTTGTTAAGATCTCTTGGATCGACCGTGGGCCAGCTATCCTTGTCCCAGCGGATGTCCATCACCTTCAGCTTCTGCTTGTACTTGTCGGCCGTCTCGTAGGCGTGCAGCACGAGATAGTCCTTGCCGTCGAAGGTGTAGGCGCTGTTGTGGCCCAGCCCCTTCCAGTCCCTGTCGCCCTTGACGACGAGCGAGCCGCCGCCCCTGGCCATGTCCTTGCCCTGGCGGTCGAGGTACGGTCCCTTGACGTCCTGTGCGCGGCCCACGACGACGTGGTACGTGCTCTTCGGCCCCTGGCAGCACAGGCCCCACGAGACGAACAGGTAGTAATAACCGTTCTTCTTGAAGATGAACGGCCCTTCGATCTCGGCCGGCGCGGCGTCTTCGTCCGGCGTGAACGCGGGGCGCTCGCGGCGCGCGATCGTGTGCCATTCCTGCGGCTCCGCGATCTTCGTCCACGTGTCGTCCAGCTTCACCAGCTTGATGCCGCCCCAGAACGAGCCGAAGCTCATCCAGCCCAGCCCCTCGTCGTCCTCGACAACGTTGGGATCGATGGCGTTCCACAGGTCGCGGCCCGGCACGGATTGCACGACCATCCCCTGGTCTTCCCAGCGGTAGTTGGGCGCGCGCGGGTCGAGCGTCGCATTGGTCGTCACACCGATGCCCGACGTGTTCTTGCCGAAGCCGGACACCGAGTAGTACAGCAGCCAACGGCCGTTGTGCTGGTGGATGTCCGGCGCCCAGATATGGTCGTTGAACGTCGGCGCCGCACGCTTCGCCCACGTGGGCTGGCCCGCGAACACGCGACCCTCCGGCTTCCAGTGCCGCATGTCCGGCGACGAGTAGAACGTGATGCCGGGGCCGGTGCTGTACAGGTAGTACGTGTTGCCGTCCTTCGCCATCACGGGGTCGTGCACGCCGACCTGGGCGGCGTGGGCCGCCCCGGCCAGCAACATCGTTGCCGCAATCGCGTGCACCTTCAAGGTCAGCCTTCGACGGCCACGACCAGCACCGACTTGGCCGGCACCTTGATCGTCAGCTTGCCGCCGCTGGCGTTGGCGCTGAACGGCACCGGCTTGACGGCGTCCTTGCGTTCGAACGTGTTGTGGGCGTCCATCGCATCCGCGGTCAGCAGCTGGCCGCGCACGGCGCCGACGTTCTGGCCGGCGACGTTCAGGACCACGTCCGTGGCCTCATGCGGGTTTGTGTTGACGAGGGCGACGTAGGTCTTGCCGTCCTTGGCCTTCGCGGCCGACGCGCTGATGCCCGGCACGCCCTGGCCGTTCGAACCGTAGGTCGTGTTGTTCGACAGCGCGACCGGCAGCGACGTCGCGCCCTGGAACGGCACGTACATCTTGAAGGCGTGGTAGGTCGGCGTCAGCAGCATCTTGTCGTTGTCGGTGATGATCATCGCCTGCAGCACGTTGACCATCTGGGCGATGTTCGTCATGCGCACGCGGTCGGCGTGGGCATGGAAGATGTTGAAGTTGAGCGCGGCGACGACGGCGTCGCGGATCGTATTACGCTGGAACAGGAAGCCCGGGTTGGTGCCCTTCTCGACGTCGTACCAGGTGCCCCACTCGTCCACGTCGAAGCCGATCTTCTTCTCCGGGTCGTTCTTGTCGAGGATCGCGACGTTCTTGCGCACGAAGTCTTCCATGCGCAGCGTCTGCGACATCGTCGAGAACCATTCCGATTCCGGGAAGCCGGTGGCGGCGCCCTTCACTTCCCACTTACCGGTCGGCAGCGTGTAGTAGTGGAAGCTGATGCCGTCGGTGCGGCCCTTCAGGTCGCGCGACAGGACTTCGGTCCATGCCGTGTCGTCGGCGGTGCCGCCGCTGGCGATCATCTTCGGACGCAGGTGCTGCGGCGCCTTCAGGAACGTATTCCACTGGCGGTACAGGTCGGCGTAGTATTCGGGACGCATATTGCCGCCGCAGCCCCAGGACTCGTTACCGATGGCGAAATAGGCGACCTTGAACGGCGCCGGGTGGCCGTTCTTCGCGCGCAGCTCGGCAAGCGTCGACTTGCCTTCCGACGTCATGTACTCGATCCACTCGGCCGCTTCCTGCGGGGTACCGGTACCCAGGTTGCCGTTGACGTAGGCATCCGCGCCCAGCATCTCGACGAGGTCGAAGAATTCGTGCGTGCCCACCGCATTGTTTTCCGGCACACCACCCCAGTTCGTATTGACCTTCACCGGACGCTTGCTGCGCGGGCCGATGCCTTCGCGCCAGTGGTACTCGTCGGCGAAGCAGCCGCCCGGCCAGCGGACCAGCGGCACGTGCATGTCCTTCAGCGCGCCGACGACGTCGTTGCGCCAGCCTTTGGTGTTGGGGATCTTCGAATCCGGGCCGACCCACAGGCCGCCGTAGATGCCGGTGCCGAGGTGTTCCGCGAACTGGCCGTAGACGTCCTTGTCGATCACCGCGCCCGGCTTGGTCGTGTCGACGGTGACGTTCACCTGTGCGAACGCGGCGCCAGCGCTGAATGCGGCGGCGAGGCCGAGGGCGAGGATGGTGGGTTGGAATGCCTTCATGTGGTCTCCGTTTGTTTTGGTCGTTGGGTGATGCGTTAATCAGAATGGCAAATGCCGCGGGCGCGGCATGGATGTCTACCCGTCGTCCCCGCGCAGGCGGGGACGACGGCTTTTGGGCTAACGGGAGAAACGCTGCAGACGCGTTACACCCACCCGGCATCCACGATGAATTCCTGCCCCGTGCACATCTTGCTGTCGTCGGCGGACAGGAACAGCACCATCGCGGCGATATCCTCGGGCATCAGCTTGCCCGGCAGGCATTGCGAGCGCGCGATCTCGGCCTCGCCCGCCTCGTCCAGCCACAGGTCGATCTGGCGCTGGGTCATCACCCAGCCCGGCGTCACGGTGTTGACGCGGATGTTGAATTTGCCCAGGTCGCGCGCCAGGCAGCGCGTCAGGCCGATGACGGATGCCTTCGTCGTCGCGTAGATCGGGTAGTTCGGGTTCTTGGCGTGCCACGACATCGAACTGAAGTTGATGACGGAACCGCCGCCGCGGCGCTTCATGCCTTCCAGCGCGGCCTGCACGGTGAAGAACATCGGGCGCTGGTTGATGGCGATGCGCTCGTCCCAGTATTCGACCGACACGTCGCCGATCTGGTGGCGCTGGTCGTTGGCTGCGTTGTTGACGACGACGTCGAAGTCGCCCAGCTTGGCGGCCATCTCGGCCATCACGGCCTGCAGGCTCGGGATGTCGGTGATGTCGCAGTAGCGGTAGATCGGGGCTTTGTGGCCAGCTGCCGCCAGGCGCGCCACCAGCGCCTCGCTGGCGTCGCGCATGATGTCGACGAAGCCGACCAGCGCGCCCTGCTCCACCAGCGCTTCGACGATCGCTTCACCGATCCCGCTGCCGCCGCCCGTCACGAATACACGTTTGCCTTCGAGGCTACCGTACTTGGCTAAAGTACCCATCGTCGTCTCCTAACTCTTATTCTATGCGTTACGCGTGGGCACGGGGTGCCCACCCTACTCTCACCGCTTACGTAGGGTGGGCACCCCTGTGCCCACGCGTGACGTTTGCGGCGTGTTGACGTGTCAGTCCTTGCCCAGCGCGCCGTCGCGGCGGCGCCAGATGCCGCGCGGGTTCTCGTCGCGCAGGACCGCCGGCAGCAGTGCCTGCGGCAGGTTCTGGTACGCCACGGGGCGCAGGAAGCGGAAGATCGCGCCCGTGCCCACCGAGGTGCTGCGGCCGTCGGCCGTGGCCGGGAACGGACCGCCGTGCACCATCGCGTGCGCCACTTCCACGCCGGTGCCGAAGCCGTTGGCCAGGATGCGGCCGACCTTGCGCTCCAGCGTCGGCAGCAAGACTTTCGCCGCTTCGATGTCGCCCTCTTCGAGGTGGATGGCAGCGGTCAGCTGGCCTTCCAGGTGCTCGACGATGGCGCGCATCTGCTCGACGTCCTTGCACACGACCAGCAGCGAGGCCGGGCCGAACACTTCCTCGTGCAGTTCCTTGCGGGCCAGGAAGGCGTCGCCTTCCACGCGGAACAGCGCGGCGTGGCCCTGATTCTCTTCATGCTCGAGGCGCAGCAGCGTGGTCACGGCTTCGTTGCTGCCCAGCGCGGCCACGCCGCGGCGGAAGCTCGACGCGATACCGGCCGACAGCATCGTCGCCGGCTGCGTGTCGTTCAGCGCGGCCGTCGCCGAGGCGCAGAACGTCGCGAGGCCCGGGCCGTCGATTGCCAGCACGAGGCCGGGGTTGGTGCAGAACTGGCCGACGCCCAGCGTCAGCGACGCGGCGAATTCGCGGCCGATGCGCTCGGCGTGCTGTTCCAGCGCGACGGGCAGCAGGAACACCGGGTTAATGCTGCTCATCTCGGCGTAGACCGGGATCGGCTGCTGGCGGCCAGCAGCGACGGCCATCAGCGCGGTGCCGCCGGAGCGAGAACCGGTGAAGCCGACGGCCTGGATGGCCGGGTGCGCGACGAGCGCCTGGCCGATGCCGTTGCCCGTACCGGTCAGCAGTGCGAACGTGCCGGCCGGCAGGCCGCACAGTTCGACAGCCTTGACGACGGCGCGTGCCACCAGTTCCGACGTGCCTGGGTGGGCCGAGTGGGCCTTCAGCACGACCGGGCAGCCGGCCGCGAAGGCCGATGCCGTATCGCCGCCGGCGACGGAGAATGCGAGCGGGAAGTTCGATGCGGCGAACACGGCGACGGGGCCGACGCCGATCAGGCGGCTGCGCAGGTCCGGACGCGGCGGCGTGCGCTGCGGCAGGGCCGGATCGATGCGCGGATCCTGCCACGAGCCTTCGCGCAGCAGGCTGGCGAACAGCTTCAGCTGGGTGCAGGTGCGGCCACGCTCGCCTTCGATACGGCCGCGCGGCAGGCCGGTTTCCGCCATCGCGCGCTCGACCAGCGCATCGCCCAGGGCCATGATCTGCTCGGCGACGGTGTCCAGGAACGCGGCGCGCTCTTCATCGGTCGTGTTGCGGAAGACGTCGAACGCCTTGCCGGCCAGGCTGCAGGCCTGGTCGATCTGGTCGATGTCGACCATGTTGAACGCGGGTTCGATGTGCGTGCGTGCGCCCGGGTTCCAGGCCTTGAACGAGCCGCCGGCGCCGCGCTGGGCGACGCCGCCGATGAGGGCTTCGCCCGTGATTTCGAATTTATTTTCGCCAATGGTCATAAGGTTTTCACTTTTGCGAATTGGGTGGTAAGGACGGCGAGCTTGTTGCGCAGCGCGGGCCCGAATTGCGGCGATTCGACTTCGAAGGTCTCGCCCGCCTGCACGCTGATGTTGTCGGCGAAGCTCAGGGTCGCAGTGCCGAAGAAGTGGATGTGCACGTCGCCCGGGCGGTTGAACAGGCCATATTTGAAGTGGTGGTATTCCAGGTTGCCGATCGTGTGCGACATGTTCTGCTCGCCCGACACGAACGCCTTTTCCCAGCGCACGGAACCGTCGGCGGCGCGGATGCGCGACACGCCTTCGACGTGGGCCGGCAGCTCGCCGACCAGCAGCGCCGGGCCGACGCCGCAGTTGCGCAGCTTGGAGTGCGCGAGGTACAGGTAGTTCTGGCGCTCCGTCACGTGGTCCGAGAACTCGTTGCCGATCGCGAAACCGACGCGGTACGGCTGGCCGTCGTCGCCGATCACGTACAGGCCGGCGATCTCCGGCTCTTCGCCGCCGTCCAGCGAGAAGTCCGGCATTTCCATGTCCTGGCCGCTGGCGCGCACGATCGAGCCGTCGCCTTTGTAGAACCACTCCGGCTGCACGCCGGCCTTGCCCGCTTCCGGCTTGCCGCCTTCGACGCCCATGCGGAACATCTTCATGGAATCGGACAGGGACTCGACGTCGCCGCCGATCTTCTTGTGCATGGCGTCGCGCGCGTCGGCGCTGCCCAGGTGCGTCAGGCCCGTGCCGGTGACGTAGGTGTGGGCGGCGTCCGGGTGGTCGATCGGGGCCAGCACGCGGCCTGCCTGCGCAATCGCTTCGTAGGATTCTTTGTCGCCGGTAGCGGCGGCGTCTGCCAGCGCGGCCAGGCTCTTGCCCTGCGCGATGGCGGCCTTGGCCAGTTCCAGCGTGGTGGCGTAGCCGGTGATGGCGGTGACGGTGTCGCCGTTCAGGATGCCGACGCGGCGGTCGCCGGTGGCGGTCTTGTATTGGATGAGCAGCATGTTGGTTACCTCAATGTACGCGTGGGCACGGGGTGCCCACCCTACCGAACGTACGTAGGGTGGGCTCCCCGAGCCCACGCGGATGCATAATCAATGGGAATGCTTGGGAACTGCGGACCCGCGGCAGCCGACGAGGAAGTCGAAGTCGCAGCCCTCGTCCGCCTGCAGCACGTGATCCAGGTACAGGCCCGCGTAACCGGTGCGCGGCGCTTCCTTCTGGTTCTCGGCGCGGTCCGCGAGGCGGGTCTTGATCTCGTCTTCCGGCACGTCCAGGTGCAGGCGGCCGGCCTTGCAATCGAGTTCGATGAAGTCGCCGTCCTTGACGATCCCCAGAGGGCCGCCGGCCATCGCTTCCGGCGCCACGTGCAGCACGACGGTGCCGTAGGCGGTGCCGCTCATGCGCGCGTCCGAGATGCGGACCATGTCGGTGATGCCCTTCGCCAGCAGCTTCGGCGGCAGGCCCATGTTGCCCACTTCGGCCATGCCCGGGTAGCCCTTCGGACCGCAGTTCTTCATCACGAGGATCGAGTTCTCGTCGACGTCCAGGTCCGGGTCGACGATGCGCGCCTTGTAGTGGTCGAAGTCCTCGAACACGACGGCCTTGCCGCGGTGCTTCATCAGGTGCGGCGATGCGGCCGACGGTTTCAGCACGGCGCCGCGCGGGGCCAGGTTGCCGCGCAGGATGCAGATGCCGCCGTCGTCGATCAGCGGGTTGTCGATCTTGCGGATCACTTCGTCGTTGTAGATCGGCGCGTCCTGGACGTTTTCCCAGATCGTCTTGCCGTTCACGGTCAGCGCGTCCTTGTGCGGCAGCAGGTTGCTTTCGCCCAGGCGGCGCAGCACGCCCGGCAGGCCGCCGGCGTAATAGAACTCTTCCATCAGGTAGCGGCCCGACGGCAGCAGGTCGACGATGGTCGGGGTGCCCTTGCCGATGGCGGTCCAGTCTTCCAGTTCCAGCGGCACGCCCATGCGGCCGGCGATGGCTTTCAGGTGGATCACGGCGTTGGTCGAGCCGCCGATGGCGGCGTTGGTGCGGATCGCGTTCTCGAAGTTCTCGCGCTTGAGGATCTTCGACAGCTTCAGGTCTTCGTTGACCATCTCGACGATGCGGATGCCGGACATATGGGCCAGCACGTAGCGGCGCGCGTCGACGGCGGGGATCGCGGCATTGTGCGGCAGCGAGACGCCCAGCGATTCGGCCATGCAGGCCATCGTCGATGCGGTGCCCATCGTGTTGCAGGTACCGGCCGAACGCGAGTGGCCCGCTTCGGCGGCGAGGAAGTCGTGCATCGAGATCTGGCCGCCCTTGGCCTGCTCGTGCAGTTGCCAGACGGCGGTGCCGGAACCGATGTCCTTGCCGTTCAGCTTACCGTTCAGCATCGGACCGCCGGTGACGACGATGGCCGGAATGTCGACGCTGGCCGCGCCCATCAGCAGGGCCGGCGTGGTCTTGTCGCAGCCGACCAGCAGGACGACGCCGTCCATCGGGTTGCCGCGGATGGATTCTTCGACGTCCATGCTGGCCAGGTTACGGGTCAGCATGGCGGTCGGACGCAGGTTCGATTCGCCGTTCGAGAACACGGGGAATTCGACCGGGAAGCCGCCCGCCTCCAGGATGCCGCGCTTGACGTGCTCGGCGAGCTTGCGGAAATGGGCGTTGCAGGGGGTGAGTTCGGACCAGGTGTTGCAGATGCCGATGATCGGTTTGCCCTGGAATTCATGATCGGGGATACCCTGGTTCTTCATCCAGCTCCGGTACATGAAGCCGTTCTTGTCCTGGGTACCGAACCACGCTGCGGAACGCAGGGTGGGCTTCTTTTTTGTCTCGGACATTCTTCCTCCGTCGTTTTTGTAATCTGAGCGACCCGTTGTCGTCGTCCAGCTCAGCGATGGAGAAAGTCTAAAGGCCGATAAGATAACTTTCCAATCAATTTTTAGCAGCAAGCGATATCGTTATCGACATCGCTGTTACCGCTATCGGCACCGACCAGCAAATCTCACCTCTGCCAAGCCCTTGATTGTTACCTTTCTAGCAAAAACTCCGCCCGATTTTGGTGCATCCGCCAGTTGGCCGGCGCGCAGACCGACTGTTGCGGTAGTGACATACAACACATCCAGGCCGGGCCCGCCGAATGCCGGGCACGTCGGTTGCGCCGCGGGCAACGTCAATACGAGGTCGACGGTGCCGTCCGGGGCAAAGCGCACGACCTGCCCCGCGCCCCAGCGCGTGCTCCACAGATAGCCGTCCGCGTCGATCGTCGAACCGTCCGGATCGCCCGGCGCCGCGCCGGCCGCCGCGAATTCGCGCAGGTTGGCGACGGCGCCGGTCTCCGGGTCATAGTCGCAGCAGCGGATCTCGCGCGTGCCCGAGTCGGCGTAATACATCGTGCGGCCGTCCGGACTGAAGCAGATGCTGTTGGCGATGGCGACGTCGCCCAGCGGCAGGCGCTCCAGCGACAGGTCGTGATTCAGGCGGTAAAAACCGCCGATGGGGTCCTTCGGGTTCTCGGCCTGGTTGAACACACCGAAGACGAAGCGGCCCTGGCGGTCCGTGCGGCCATCGTTCAGGCGGGTGGTGGGCAAGTGCGCCTCGACGTCGCAGATGCGGTCGATGTCGCCGCTGGCGAGATCGAAGAACGCCAGGCCGGATGCGAGACCCAGCAGCAGGCGGCCATCGTCATGCGTCAGCGCCAGCGAGCACAGGCGCTCCGGCAACGGCCAGCGCTGCAGCGCACCCGTCGCGGGCGCATGCGACCACAGCTCGCTGCCTTCGATGTCGGTCCAGAACAGGCGTGCGCCCCTGTCGTCCCAGACAATGCCTTCGCCGAGTATGTTGCGACCATCTACCACCACATCCATCATGTAGACCTCTCCTATTTCGCTTGCTGTGCCACTGTAGGGTGGGCACCCCGTGCCCACGCGTGACGCGAACATCATGCCGACGTTCGCGTGGGCGGAGGGCCGCCCACCCTACGCCACCGAGAAGCGGAAGCGCGATTCCGTTTCGTAGACTTCGCCCGGACGCAGGATCGTGTCCGGGTACGCCGGCTGGTTGGGCGAATCCGGGTAGTGCTCCGGTTCGATGCAAAAGCCGCTGCGGAACGTCCACGGATGGCCCTTGCCGCTCAGCGAGCCGTCGAGGAAGTTGCCGCTGTAGAACTGCACACCCGGTTCCTGCGTCAACAGTTCCAGCACGCGGCCCGTCGTCGGTTCGCACACGTGGACGGCCCGGTGCAGGCCCTGTTCGCCGAGACGCTTGTTCAGCACCCAGCAGTGGTCGTAGCCGGTACCATGGCGCAACTGCTTGTCCGGTTGCGTGATGCGCTCGCCGATCGCGCGCGGCTTGCGGAAATCGAACGGCGTGCCCGTCACTGGCGCCAGTTCGCCGAACGGGATCGATTCCGCATCGATGGGCACGAACTTGTCGGCGTCGATCGTGATCTCGTGGGCCAGGATGTCGCCCTGCCCCGCGCCGGCCAGGTTGAAATAGCTGTGCTGGGTCAGGTTGACGGGGGTCGGCTGGTCGGTGACGGCGTGGAAGCGCACGACGATCTCGTTGTCGTCGTTCAGCAGATACGTGACGGTGGCGTCGAGGTTGCCGGGATAGCCCTGCTCGCCGTCCGGGCTGTGGTAGCGCAGGACGAGGCCGTCGCCTTCGACGGCGGCCGACCACAACACCTTGTCGTAGCCCGGATCGCCGCCGTGCAGGTGGTTGTTGCCGTTGTTGGTCGTCAGCTGGTAGGGCTTGCCGTCGAGCGTGAAGCGGCCCTTGCCGATGCGGTTGCCGTAGCGGCCGATCAGGGCGCCGAAATACGGGCTGTCCTTGATATAGGGTTCCAGCGTCTCGAAGCCGAGCGCGACGTCGGCAAAGACGCCGTCGCGGTCCGGGACGTGGATCTCGGTGATGATGCCGCCGAAGTCCAACACCTTGACGGTCATGCCGTTGTCGTTCTTGAGCGTGTACTGCGTGACTTGCCGGCCGTCGGGCAAGGTTCCGAACGGCGCCTGCGTGATTCCGTTTTGCACGTTGTTATATCCTCAGAGGGTGGATGGCCGCCCGAACACCGGCATGCCGTTCTCGTCCCAGCGCAGCGGTTTGACGAAGGTGTGGCGGTCCGGGTTCCACAGCGGATCGCCGACGATTTCGGTATAGGTACGCGCGTGGTAGACGAGCATGACGGTATCGCCATCTTCAGCATAGGTAAAGCTGTTGTGGCCGGGTCCGTAGATGCCGTGATCGTAGCATGTACGGAACACCGGCTCGCGCGACTTTGTCCACGCCGCCGGATCAAGCAGGTCCGCATTCTCGTCGGCCCACAGCAGGCCCATCGCGTAATTTTCGTCGGTGGCGCTGGCCGAATACGAGATGAAGATCTTGCCGTTGCGGCGCAGGACGGACGGGCCTTCGTTGACCCAGAAGCCGCGGATTTCCCAGTCGTACTCGGGCTTCGAGAGCAGCACGGGCTGGCCGTCGATCTGCCACGGCGTCTTCATCTTCGCGATGTACAGGTTCGAATTGCCTTCGATCTCGTTGTCCTTCTGCGCCCACAGGTAATACAGCACGCCGTTGTGGTTGAACGTGGTCGCGTCCAGGCAGAACGTGTCGATGCCCGTGTCGACCTGGCCCATGAATTCCCACGTGCCTTCGAGCGGGTTCGCGTTCGTGTTACGGATCGCGTACATGCGGTGCTGGAACAGCTTGTTCTTGATCTCGCGGCTCGGCGCGGCGGCGAAGTAGACGTACCACGCGCCCATGTTGAAGTGCATTTCGGGCGCCCAGATCAGTTCGCTGTACGGGCCCGTGTCCGGCTTCACCCACGCGTCGACGGCGGGCGCGGTGGCCAGCTCGGCGATCGTCTTCGCGCGGCGCAGTTCGATGCGGTCGTATTGCGGGACCGACGCGGTGAAGTAGTAATAGCCGTCCGTGTGCTTGTAGATGTACGGGTCGGCGCGTTGTTCGATGAGGGGTTGCAGTACGGTGTCTTGCATGATGTTTTCTCTGAGTTTGCTTCAAGACCGTCGTTCCCGCGGAGGCGGGAACCCAAGTTTTGCGGTTTGGCGAGCAAATTGGGTCCCTGCCTGCGCAGGAACGACGTTGGTTAAGTCGCCTGGCCCGCCCGCAAGTCTTCCTTGACGGTCGAATAGTATTCGTCGCTGATGCGGTACTTGAACATCAGCGCCCCCATCAGGAAGTGAAAGAAGCCCGGAATCACGGACAGCATCAGCGCGATGCCCTGCAGCGCCAGCGCGCTCTGTTCCTGGTTCGGCTGGTAGTGGAAATAGTTCAGCAGCAGGCCGACCATGCCGCCCGCGAGTCCCATGCCGGCCTTCTGCGCGACCGAGATGCCGCCGAACGCGAAGCCCGACACGCGCTTGCCCGTTTTCACTTGACCATAGTCGATGGTCTCGGCAATCGCGGACCAGAACACCGGCGCGTGCAGGTCGACGACGAGCGACAGCAGGAAGTACAGGAAGAATGCGAGCGCCGTATCGCCCGGCTTCACCAGGAAATAGATCAGCACGGACAGCACCGCCACCAGCAACTGCGTGTAGCGGAACAGTTTCACTTTGCAATAGAACTTCGTCACCCACGTCGAGATGACCATCGCGATGATCGCGGCCGCGACGCCCGTCGACAGGAAAGCGGACACCGTCTCCGTATCGCCGTGCAAATAATACTTGGCGTAATAGATCGCGACGGAACCGCGGATCACGTAGCCGATGGTGCCCGTCACGCAGACGGCGGCCAGGATCAGCCACTGGTCGTTCTGTGCCAGCACCGCGATCTGTTCCAGCAGCGGCTGGCGCTTCGTTTTGTAGACGACCCGTTCCTTGGTCGTGAAGAACGTGAACAGGAACAGCACGACGCCCAGCAGGGCCATCACGGCCATCGCCGCCTGGTAGCCGGCGGCCTGGCTGCCGTTGCCCCAGCGCTGCGCGAGGATCGGCACGACGATCGTGACCATGAACGCGCCGACCTTGGCCAGGAACAGCCGGTAGCCGTTGGCGGACAGGCGTTCCTGCGGGTCGCTCGTCAGGCCGCTGATCAGCGAGATGTACGGCACGCCCACGCCCGACGTCATCAGGGTCATCAGGATGTACGTGGAATAGGCCCACACGAGCTTGGCGTCGTAATTCCAGTCAGGCGTGCTGAACACGGCGTACACGGACAGGCCGTATGGGATCGCAAGGAACAGGAGATAGGGCCGGTAGCGGCCCCAGCGCGAAAGGAAGGTGTCCGTCATCTGGCCGACGATCAGGTCGGAGATGGCGCCCACAAACTTAACGAGCACGAACAGCAGCGCGAGGTCGGTCGTCTTGAGTCCATAGACGTCCGTATAGAAGAAGGTAATGATCAGCATCATCGACGAGATCACCACGTTGAGCGCCATGTCGCCGGCGCCGAAGCCCACTTTTTCGAGAGTGGAAAGTTTCTGGGTTTGCATACGGACGTCCTTCCAAACGAACAGGGTGCTACGCGGTTTTTCCGAGCAGCACCCTCATTATTGCCTATCGATCAGAGCCCAGGATCAGTGTTTCCAACGGAGGGCAAAGCCGACGACACGGTCATAACGGCGCACGTCACGGGGCAGCAGCGGGGTACCGTGGTAATCGTGGTACTCCTGGTCCAGCAGGTTGCTGCCGTCCAGGGTCGCCGTCAGGTTATCCGTGATCTTGTACGAGATCGAAGCGTCCAGCGTCTTGATCGGGTCGACCACCAGGTCCAGGCCGAGGCCGCGGTAGTTGTACGTGTCCACGAACTTGTCGCGCCAGTTGTAGGCCAGGCGCGCCGACCACGGGCCACGCTCGTACAGGCCGACCAGGTTGTAGGCCCGCTTGGACATGCCCGGGAACGTGTTGCGCGTACCGTCCGGCTCCGTCATGCCGCCGTTCATGTACGTGAAGTTCGCCTGCATGCCCAGGCCGCTCAGCCAGCCCGGCAGGAACGAGAAGAACTGCTGGTAGCCGCCCTCGAAGCCGTACAGCTTGGCCGTGTCCGTGTTGTACGGACGGTCCATCAGGTAGGCCTGGCCGTTGATCGTTTCCGTCGTCGTACGGTGGCGGATGAAGTTCTTGAAGTCGTGCTGGAACACCGCACCGGTCACCGAACCGTCCTTCGCGAAATACCACTCCAGCGTCACGTCCAGGTTGCGGGCTTCCTGCGGTTTCAGGTTCGGGTTGCCGCCCGCGCCGCCCGGCGGATTGCCGTTGGTCGTGGTGACGGAACCGAGCACGACGCCCGGGTTGTAGTCGCCGAACGCGGCGCGCTCGATCGCCTTGCCGTAGACGACCCGGCCGACGAGGTCATTGCGGAAGTTGGCGCGCAGGTTCAGGCTCGGCAGCACGTCCGTGTTGCTGGTCGAGACCGAGACCGGCGTGACGGGACCCGTGCCGCTGCGCGAGTTGCCGTTGACGCTCTGCTTGGTGTTCACGACGCGCACGCCGGCTGTCGCGTCGATCGGCACGCCGAACGCGTCGAAGCCGAGCCTGGCCTTGCCGTAGATGGCTTGCGACGTTTCGCGGTCCGTGTAGAACGACAGCGGATCGTCCGGCAGGCCGTTCGGCGTGCCCAGGATGGCCTGGCGCACGACGGACGTGTTATCCAGCAGGAACTTGTAGCAGGCGGCGTAGTACTGGTTCAGGCCATAGTTGCCGTGGATCTCCGGGCTCAGGCACGACAGACCGGGAACGCTGCCCGGATTCTGGCCGGTGATCGTCGCCGGACGATAGTTGCCCAGTTCGTGCGCATACGAGGCGTCGCGTTGCGCCCAGCGCAGGCCGCCGCTCAGTTCCTTCAGCAGGCCGTCGTTCTCAGGGGTCCACGTCACGTCGCCGCGCCAGTCGTTGGCCGAGCCGTTCGCGTGGTTGCGGTTGTCGTACAGCGCGATCATGGTCCACTTGGACGGATCGGTCAGGTCGGTGCCCGGATAATCGACGTAGCCGCCGCCGTCGCGGGTGCCGCCGACGACCGCATGGGGTGCCGTGTAGATCGAGTCGAGGATCGGGTTTTCCTGGCGGTAGGTCGAGACCGTGCGCACGGCTTCGGTCGACAGGCGGATCGTCGGCGTCGCGTCCCACGTGCCGCCGACGGCCAGCTGGCTGCCCTTCGACCAGTCGCGGCGCGCCTGGGTCGAGCTCAGCACCAGCGACGTGTCGCTCGGATTGCTGATGCTGTCCAGGTAGTTCTTGCCGTTCTCGGCGATCGTCTTGATTGTCGACGTCGGGCTGTTCACGGGGAAGCCACCGACGAAGAAGACGCTCTGCGCATCGTGGTCGATCTTGGTGCCGAAGCCTTCCGCGTAGAACTGCATGTCGCGGTTCGGGCGCCACTGGGCCGCGAAGTTCAGTGCCAGGCGCTTGCGGTCGCCGGTCGTCATCACGCGGCCGTTGCCGTCCGCGCCCTGAACGGCCTGGCCGTTGGCCTGGTACGTGGCCGGCTGGCCGGCCCACGCCACTTCGTCGCTGTAGCGGCCGCGCTGGTACGACAGGCCGCCCAGCAGGCCGACTTCGCCAATATCGGTCTTCCAGCGGTTCGACCACAGGCCGCCGACCTGCGGATCGGTCTTGCCGGCCTTGTCGCGGTTTTCGGCGCGGGAGTTGATGGCGACCTGCGAGCCCTTGAAGTCGAACGGACGGAAGGTGCGCACGTCGATGGTGCCCGCGGTGCCGCCTTCGACCATGTCGGCGCCCTGCGATTTATACACGTCGACGCGCTGCAGCATGGAGACGGGCACGTCGGCCAGGGCCAGCGAACGACTGGCGGCGGTGAACATCTCTCGCCCGTTGAACAGCGTTTTCGCGCCGCCGAGGCCGCGGATCACGACCGTGCTGGCTTCGCCGGCGCCGCGCAGGACCTGCACGCCGGTGACACGGGCGAGGATCTCGGCCACGTTCTTGTCCGGGAATTTGCCGATGTCGTCGGCGACGATCGAATCGAGGACCTGGTCCGCGTTTTTCTTGATCGTCTGGGCGCTCTGCGCCGCCTGGCGCTGGCCGCTGACGACCACGACGTTGTCACCGCTGGCCTGGTTGGCATTCTGCGCGGCGCCGGCTTCCTGCGCGCGTACGGACACGCTCGTCAAGAGACCGATGCCCATGAGCGCGGCGACGGTGCCGCGCAATGCGAAGGTGCGGGATGCGGGCGCGAATCTGCCCGCTACGATGGGTTCCATACGTCTCCTGTTGCGATGTAGGTATTGTTATGGGTTTCTGAAAGCGTCGAAAGCTTTCAGAACTGGCATGCTTATCAGTAATGTTAGGTGCAACATCGAGAACGATCCAATCAATTTTTCAGCAACTTCGATATCGTTTTTCGTATGTCTCGATGCACGTAAAGCAGCTTGACAACGATTTCACGTGTCAAAATACGAGGGTTTCGTACTTTTTACGGTTTCCCATGCCGGCGACGTTTTCCGCGTTCCGCGACCTCATCCTGGACACCGATCCGGACGGCGTGAGCACGCCCGCGCAGATCCCCGACGGCTTCCTGCTGGCGCGCGCGGGCAGCATCAAGACCCATTACATCTCGTTCGATTACGTGAACCGCGGGGCGCGTCTCGTCCTCGTCGGCATCTCGCCCGGCTTCGTGCAATGGAAGAACGCGGTGCGCGAGACACGGCGCCAGCTCGCGCTGGGCGCCTCCACGGACGAGGTACTGCGGGCGGCCAAGTACACCGGCGCGTTTTCCGGTGCAATCCGTCCGAACCTCGTCGCCCTGCTCGACCACGTAGGCCTGCAGCGCTGGCTCGGCATCGCCAGCTGCGTGTCGCTGTTCGGCGACCATGCCCACCTGATGCACGTGACGGCCGTGCTGCGCCATCCCGTGTTCGTGAACGACAAGAACTACAACGGCGCAGCGCCGAACATGCTGACGACGCCGTTGCTGCAAGCCCAGTTGCTCGACTATTTCGCGGCCGAAGCTGCGCTGCTGCCCGAGGCCGTGTACGTGCCGCTGGGCCCGAAGGTGGGCCTCGCGCTCGACTGGCTCGCGGCGCAGGGCGTGGTGGCCGCCGACCGCATCCTGCACGGCATGCCGCATCCGTCCGGTGCCAACGCCGAGCGCATCGCCTACTTCCTCGGCCGCAAGGACAAGGCCGCGCTGTCGCGCCAGACGAACGGCGCGCAGATCGATGCGGACCGCCTGGCGCTGCGGGCGAAAATGGCGGCGCTGGGCGTCGCGTGACCCGTCGCGCATGGCGCGTGCGGAGGGTTCCCTGTGCCTTCGCAGGCGGACTGATCGCACCGGCAACTACATGCGGACACAGCTGTCTTTCGTGCTGCCCCCTTGTCTCACGCGGCGTTACACTGATAACGTCCAGCGCAAAGGTAGACGATCATGCAGAATTGTTCTCCTGAAGAAGTCCGCTCCCTCCTCGACAAGATCGAACAGTTGCCGGTGCCGTTCTTCAAGCGACTGATCCAGGCGAGCAACACGGGCATCGTCATTTCCGACGCCAGCCTGCCGGACAATCCCATCGCCTATGTCAACCCCGCGTTCGAGCGGATGACGGGTTACGCGCTGTACGAAGTCGTCGGCCGCAACTGCCGCTTCCTGCAGCGCGACGACCGCGACCAGCCCGAGATCGCGCTGATCCGCCACTGCGTCGAACACGCCGAGGTCTGCACGGCGCTGCTGCGCAACTACCGCAAGGACGGCGCCCTGTTCTGGAGCCGCATGCACCTGTTTCCCGTGCGCGAGAACGGGAGCACGCCGGCCCACTTCGTCGCCTTCCTGCAGGACGTGACGGAAGTCGTCGACGCCCGGCAGGCGGCCGAACAGGCACGCGAACGCCTGAGCACCGTGCTGGAGAGCATTTCCGACGGCTGCCTTTCGCTCGACCGCGAGTGGCGCTTCACGTACATCAACGGGCGCGGCGCGGCGTGGATCGACCGCGCGCCGGAAGACCTGATCGGCAAGAACATGTGGGACGAATTTCCGGAAGCCGTCGGCGGGCCGTTCTACCACGCCTACCAGCGCGCGATGCACGACCGCGAACCCGCCCGCTGCGAGAATTTTTACGCGCCCCTTAATCTCTGGCTGGAAGTGCGCGTGTACCCGTCGCGCGAAGGCGTCACCGCGTTCTTCGCCGACGTCACCGAACGCAAGGAAGCGGAATTGCGGCTCTTGCACCTGGCCACGCACGACAGCCTGACGGGCCTGCACAACCGCTTGAGCTGCCTGCATGAACTCGACGAGGCACTGGCACGTTCCGTCCAGAACGCGCGTCCGGTCGGTGTCCTGTTCATCGACCTCGACCACTTCAAGGAAGTCAACGACGCCCACGGCCATCGCGCGGGGGACACCGCCCTGCAGGAGATCGGAAGGCGCCTGGGGAGCCTCGCCGCGCCCGGCATCACGGTGGCGCGCATCAGCGGCGACGAGTTCGTGATCGTCCTCGAAGGCATGGACGCCGAGGGTGCGAAGGACGTGGCCGCGGCCGTCCTGCAGCACCTGGCCGCGCCCATTCCCGTCGACGGGCATTACGTGTAGGTCGGCGGCAGCATCGGCATCGCCATCGGCACGGGCCGCGACTACTCGGCGGACGAACTGCTCAACAATGCGGACGCGGCGATGTACGAAGCGAAGGACAACGGCCGCCACACGTTCGCCGTGTTCTCGACGACGGTGCGCCACCTGCTCAAGCAGCGCCTGGAACTGCGCCAGGACGTGTTCTCGGCCCTCGAACGGCGCCAGCTTTTGCTGTTCTACCAGCCACAGGTCAGCGCGGGGAACGGCGCCGTCGTGGGCGCGGAGGCGTTGCTGCGCTGGGAACATCCGCGCCTCGGCCTGCTCGCACCCGACCTGTTCCTGCCGATGCTGGAAGGGTCGCCCGCCATCACGGCCGTCGGCGCCTGGGTCTGCGAGGAAGCGTGCCGCCAGGCGCGCGAATGGGAATTGCTGGGCTACCGGCTGCGCATGGCGGTGAACGTATCGCCGCGCCAGCTGATGGACGAAAACCTGCCGCCGCTGCTGACGAACCTCGTCAACCACTACGAGCTGGATGCCGAGTGCATCAAGCTGGAAGTCACCGAGAGCATGCTGATGCAGGACATCGACAAGGCCGCGGCTATCCTGCGGCTGTTGCGGCGCGACGGCTTCCGCATCGCGCTCGACGACTTCGGCACGGGATACTCGAACCTGTCGTACCTGCGCACCTTGCCGATCACGGCGATCAAGATCGACCGCTCGTTCGTGCGCGAGATCGAGCAGGACCGGCGCTGCCTGGACATCGTCAACGGCGTGATCGCCTTCGCCAAGTCCCTGAAGCTGGACGTGATCTGCGAAGGCATCGAAACGGAGCTGCAGAAGGAAGCGATCCGTTCGACGGGATGCGACGTCCTGCAGGGTTACCTGATCGGCAGGCCGATGCGGGCGGAGGATTTTCGCGCCCTGCTCCTCGCGCAAACCGCGGCACCCAACCAAACGGATCCTGGCTGTCAGTCGTAGGGTGGGCACCCCGTGCCCACGCGTGACGCTTGCGGTTTGTTGGCGTTACGCGTGGGCGGAGGCCGCCCACCCTACACCGTGACGGCCACCTCGGCGGGACTCTTTTCCACCTGCCGCTTGAACCCATACAGGCTGCCCACCATCAGCACGATCGGGACGAGCGTCAGGTAGAACGCGAAGTGCCCGTTCACGTGCCCGAACACATACCCCGTGATGAGCGACCCCGTGGTACCGCCGAGCGCCGAAAAGATCACGAGCAGCCCCGTCATCGGCGCGTGCTGGTGGCGCGGCAAAGAGCTCAGCATCACGGAATTGATGCCCGGGTAGATCGGCGCCATGAACAGGCCGATGAGCGGGAACAGGAACGCCGCCACCGGCGCCGTCGACCACGTCACGTTCGGATCGTGCGCAATGCCGTGCGTGAGCGGCAGCGACAGCAACACCGTCGCGCCCATCGCCAGCATGCACACGGTCAGCACGGGATACCAGTTCAGGCGGCGCATCACGACGCCGGCCAGCAGACGCCCCATCGCGAGGCAGCCCGCGAAGATACTCGTCACCTGCACGCTCATCGTGGCGGGCAGCATCAGGATCTCGTTGTTGAACGTGGGGAGCCACGAGCCGATCGCCTGCTCGACGAGCACGGACAGGAACGCCGTCAGCACGAACACGTACACGAGCGGACGCACGAACAGGCGCAGCATGTCGATGAAATCGGCGGCCGGGCCGCGGCTGTCCGGCGGCGCGGCGCAGTATTCATCGAACGACGTGGACAGGACGAGCAGGAACGTCGCCGCGCACAGTCCCGAGAGCAGCCAGTACACGTTCAGCCAGCTCGTGGATGCGGGATGGTCCGCATCGATGAAGTACCCGAAGATCCAGTACGCCGACAGCACGCCGACCATGAAGAAGCCTTCCAGCATGTTCGTGATGCCCGCATGGTGCTTGCGGTCGCGCGCGACAAGGCCGATGGTCGAGTACACGGACACCTTCACCAGCGCGAACGCGACGCCCACGCACAAGAACAGCAGTTTCGCTGTCGCGAAGGCCGGGATCAGCGGCATCGCCAGCGTGGCGACGGTGACGATCGCCAGCGCCACCAGCATCGCCTTCTTGTAGCCGAAGCGCGGCAGCGTCGACGCGACGAAGAACGACACGATCGCGATCGGCAGGTCCTTGAACCCTTCCAGCACGCTCGCCGCGCCCTTGTCGACGCCATAGGTGTGTATGACCTGCAGGATCACCGTGCCCACGCTGTTGAGCAGGATGGCGAACACGAAGTAAATCATGAACAGGGCGAGCAGGATGCGTCGTTGGTTCATGTCGTCTCCAATATTTTTATGGTTATGGTTCAGTAGTCTTCGAGCCGGAACGCCGCCATCGACGGTATCACACGGTCCGCGCGATGCAGCACGTCCGGACTGCCGACACCGACGGCGAACATGCCCGCATCCTTGATCGACGCGACACCGGCCACGGCATCTTCCACCCCCAGACAGTCGTGCGGATCGACGCCCAGGTGCGCGGCCGCGGTCAGGAAGATCTCCGGATCCGGCTTGCCGTTGACGACGGTCGCGGCGTCGACAACGTCGTCGAAGCGGTCACGGATACCCAGGCGGTCCAGCACCGTAAACGCGTTGCGGCTGACGGAAGCAAGACCGATCCGGAGTCCCGCCGCGCGTACCTCCTCCAGCGCGCGCAGGGCGCCGGGCAGCAGGTCGCCTGGTGTCATCGTCGCGATCAGTTCCTGGTAATGCGTGTTCTTGCTGTCGGCCAGCGTACGCTTTTCCTCGGGCGTGTGCGTGCGCGGCGCGCGCGCGAGGATCAGCTCCAGGGAGCCCATGCGATCGACGCCTTTCAGCTGTTCGTTGAACGCTTCGTCGAACGGCGCACCGACGCTGTCCGCGAGGCGCTTCCACGCCAGGTAATGGTAGTGCGCCGTGTCGGTGATGACGCCGTCGAGGTCGAAGATGACCGCCTTGAATCGAGTGCTCATTGTTTGTTCTCCATGCGGATGTGGGCGCGCTGCGCGTTTAGTTCGACCGTCTTGCCGGCGTGCGCGAAGACCAGCACGTCGCCGCGCAGCAGGCGGTAGTCGGTGCCGGTGCCGTCGACCGCCACCTCGACCAGCGCGCCCCGCACCTGCGCCTTGAAGCGGTAGCCCGTCCAGCGGTCGGGGAGCGTCGGCGCGAAGCGCAGGCCCGCTTCGTCGAGGCGCATGCCGGCGAAGCCGTAGGCGACGCCCAGCCACGTGCCCGCCATCGCTGCCGTGTGCACGCCGTACTGCGTGTTCGTGTGCGTGTTGTCGAGGTCCAGGCGTGCGGTCTCCATGAAGTAGGCGTAGGCCTTGTCGCGATAACCGATCTCGCTCGCGACGATGCTGAAGATGCACGAGGACAGCGAGGAATCGTGCGTCGTCACGCGCTCGTAAAAGTCGAAGTCGCGGCGCTTGTCGTCCAGCGAGAACTGGTTCGACAGCAGGAGCAGCGCGAGCACGACGTCCGCCTGCTTGCACACCTGGTGGCGATAGATGACGAGCGGGTGGTAGTGCAGCAGCAGCGGGTAGTTCTCTTTCGGCGTGTTCGCGAAATCCCACGGCTTCTTGGACAGGAAGCTGTCGTCCTGTTCGTGGATGCCGAGGTCGTCGTCGTACGGCAGCACCATCGCGGCGCTCGCGGCGCGCCATGCCTGGATCTCGGCGTCGTCCAGGCCGATGGCCGCGGCGATGCGCGCAAAGTCGGCGGGACGCTCGGCGCGCAGGCGCCCGGCGACGTCCGCCGCGAACGTCATGTGCATGCGCGCCATCGCGTTCGTGTAGTAGTTGTTGTTGACGATGGCCGTGTATTCGTCCGGTCCCGTCACCGTGTTGATGCAGAAGCGGCCGGCGCGGTCGTAGCAGCCGATGCCCGTCCAGATGCGCGCCGTCTCCAGTACGATCTCGGCGCCCTGCTCCACCATGAAGTCGAAGTCGTTCGTCGCCAGCAGGTACAGGCGGATCGAGTACGCGACGTCCGCGTTGATGTGGTATTGCGCCGTCCCGGCCGGGAAGTAGGCCGAGCACTCCTCGCCCGCGATCGTGCGCCACGGGTACAGCGCGCCCTTCGCATGCGCCATCTGGCGTGCGCGCTCGCGTGCCTTCGGCAGGCCGTTGTAGCGGTATTGCAGCAGCGCGCGCGCGATCTCCGGGCGGGAATACAGGAAGAACGGGAACACATAGATCTCCGTGTCCCAGAAATAGTGGCCCTCGTAGCCCTCGCCCGTCACGCCCTTGGCCGCGATGTTCGTCTTGCCGTCGCGGCCGACGGATTGCAGCAGGTGGAACTGGTTGAAGTGCACGCCCTGCTGCAGGGCGTCGTCGCCGGAAATCGCCACGTCCGCGTCCTCCCAGAAGCGCGCCAGGTAGTCGGCCTGTTCCCGTGCCAGCGCAGCGAAACCGGCCGCACGCGCCTGCGCCAGCTCGGCGCGGGCGTGCGGGCCGACGGCGTCTTGCGCCATGTCGCGCGAGCTCGCGTAGGCGACGTATTTGTGCACGGTGAATGTGGCGCCCTGCGCGACGTCGGCATCGAACACGTGGCCCAGTCCAACCTGGTCGACGCGCGCTGCGCCCGACGGCACGGCATCCGTCGCCGTGGCCAGGGTAAAGCCGCTGTGGCGCGTGCGCTGCAGAAGCAGCACGTCGTGCGCGCCCGCATCACTGCCCACCGCGCGGTGCGTCTCGATCAGCGACGCGCCCGTCAGTGCGGAACCGACACGCGGGTCGTCGCCGGCCTGCAGGTTCGTCACGTCCGCGTCGATGTCGGCGACGATGCGCACGAGTCCCGAGAAATTCAGCGGCGTGACGGCGTATTCGATGGCGGCGACGTGCTTGCGGCCGAGCGCGACGAGGCGGCGGCTCGCGATGCGCACCCGCTTGCCGGTGGCGGTCTCCCACTCGACCGTGCGCTCGAGCAGGCCGGTGCGGAAGTCCAGGGTGCGTTCCCATGCGAGCACCTTGCTGCCGTCCAGCGCAAAGCGTTCGCCGTCGATGACGGCCGCGATGCGCTTCGCGTTCGGCACGTTCAGCATGAATTCATTGATGCGCGCGAGGCCGTAGGCGTTTTCCGGATAACGGATCGCTTCGGTGTCGTGGAAGCCGTTCAGGTACGTGCCTTCCAGCGTCTGGCCGGCGCCGCCCACGGTGCCCTCGTCCGGCGTGCCGCGCATGCCGATCCAGCCGTTCCCCAGGGTGAACAGGGTCTCGTGCAGGAAAGTGCGCGCCGGGTCATATGCCGTCTCGCGGATCTGCCAGGACTCGGCCGCGATCCCGTTATTGTTATCGATGTCATTTTCCACTTCGGTTTCCTCGTCTCGTGCGCGGGGCGCGTTTTCAAGCTTTTATAGGGTTGCGATCAGGTGTGGCGGACGATCAGCGTGGTCGGCAGCATTTCCGACTGCGCCGGCTGGCCTTCGATCATGGCCAGCATTTTTTTCGCGAGCAGCACACCGCCGTCGCGCAGGTATTGGTGGACGCTCGTGAGCGGCGGGACGAAGCTGGCGGCACCCGGCGTGTCGTCGTAGCCGATCACGGAAATATCGTCGGGCACGCGCAAGCCCGCTTCCGTCAGCGCGCGGATGGCGCCCATCGCCAGCAGGTCGCTGGCGGCGAACAGGCCGTCGATGCTGTGGCCATTCTTCTTTTTCAGGATCGACGTCACGCAGTCGAAACCCGCTTCGAACGTGAACGCCTTGGGGCGCAGGATGTGCACGGTGGCGCGGCCGGACAGCGCGTCGATGAAGCCGGCGCAGCGTTCCTGCACCTCGGCGTGGTCGACGTCGCCGACGAAGATCAGCTTGCGCCGGCCCTGCTCCAGGAAGCGCTCGGCGACGCTGGCGCCGCCCTTGCGGTTGTCGGAACCGACGACCGTGTACGCGGCGCCCTCTTCCGGCGCGCCCCACACGACGAGCGGCAACGTCGTCTGCTGCAAGGCTTTCACGGCCTCGCCGTGCGACCCCTGGCCCAGCAGGATCAGGCCGTCGGCGCCCTGCACCGGGGCCGTGTCGAGCAGCTGCTTGGACGTGAGGACGACGCTGTAGCCGGCCGTCGTAAGTTCCTGCGTGATGCCGCCCAGCAGTTCGAGCGGATACGGGTCCGACATCGGCCGGCCCTTCACGGGCGTCATCTCGACGACGACGGCGACCGAGTACGACCGGCGCATGCGCAGGTTGCGGGCGCTGATGTTGAAACGGTAGCCCTGCTCCTGCGCGATCTTGCGGATCTTTTCCCGCGTGTTTTCCGTCACGAGCGGACTGTCGCGCAATGCCCGCGACACCGTGATCGTGGAGACGCCGGCGATCTTCGCCAGGTCTTCCATCGTCACGGCAGCGTCGCCGGCCAGTGTTTTCTTCGCTTGCGCCATAGTCTTGTGAGAAATAAATCTTGGGATAGCGGTAACAGATTACTTGAGCGGGATGGATTATGACAGATTTTTTTGCTGTGTCGACAAAAAATGACATCGATAGCATTTTGATTGACATCGATGTCAATCCGATGTTTCAATGGCCCCAGTTTCCTTGTCGAACCATCAATCGCGAGGAAAACCGGGGAGGAGACGCCCCGCAGCCGGTTCCCAATCACAAGAGAGCTTAAGATGAGCAAAACAATGCTAAAAAACACCATGCAGTTCCCGCAACTGTCGGCAGTTGCCCTTGCTGTCCTCGCACTCGTCGCCGAATCCCAGGCGATCGCTCAAGACAATGTCCAAAAAGAAATCCAGCAAGTCGTCGTGACCGGTACGGCATCGGCCTCCGGTACGCGCAAGATCGACACGAGCTTCTCGATCACGACCGCGACCGAAGAACAGCTGAAGCAGGCGGCGCCGTCCAGCACGGCCGACGTGCTGAAGATCGTCCCGGGCGTGTACGCCGAGGCGACGGGCGGCCAGTCCGGCGCGAACATCGAAGTGCGCGGCTTCCCGTCGGGCAGCGACTCGCCGTTCGTCTCCGTGCAAATGAACGGCAACCCGATCTTCCCGGTGCCGGTGCTGTCGTTCTTCGAAGGCTCGTCCGCGTTCCGCCTGGATGACACGATCGAGCGCGTGGAAGTGCTGCGCGGCGGTCCGAGCACGATTTATTCGAGCGGCCAGCCGGGCGCCACGATGAACTTCATCATGAAGAAAGGCGGCGACGAGCCGGAAGGCAGCCTGCGCTTCACCACGGGCACCGGTAGCCTGCGCCGCTTCGACGGCGTCTACAGCGGCAAGATCGCCGACGGCTGGTACGGCATGATCGGCGGCTTCTACCGCACGACGAACGGCGTGCGCGATGCCGGCTTCCCGGCCGACGACGGCGGCCAGCTCTCGGCGTCGCTGACCCGCAAGCTGGACCAGGGCGAACTGACTGTGTATGCCCGCTCGACATCCGACAAGAATGCGTTCTACACGGGCGTGCCCCTGATCTCGTCGAACAACGGCCACACGATTTCGTCGTTCCCCGGCTTCGACCCGCTGCGCGGCACCCTGATGAGCAACGAGATGCGCAACTTCACGGTGGAAGCCGGTCCAGGCAAGACGCTCACGTACGACCTGGGCGACGGCCGCGGCCTGTCGTCGAACGTGGTCGGCGCGGAATTCCAGCAGAAGCTGAACGGGTGGGACGTGTCGAACAAGTTCAACTACTTCAAGGGCGACCTGAACACGATCGCCATGTTCACGGGTAACAACCCGCTGAGCGCGGCCGACTACGTGAGCCAGGCCATCGCATCCGCCAACGGCAACGCGGCCGTGGTCGCGGCAGCAGGCACGCCGGCCACCAGCGGCGCGATCACTTACACGAACGGCGGCGGCACCGTCGCGGGCAACCAGCAGGTGGTGCAGGCCGGCCTGTGGGCCGTCGAGAAGAAGCTGCGCTCGTTCACGGACGAATTCCGCGTTTCGAAAGACATCGGCAACGACAACACGATCACGGCAGGCGCCTATATCGCGAACTACTCGTCGCACGACGTCTGGTACCTGGGCAACAGCCACCTGATGACCGCGACGCCGAACGCGCGCCTCATCGACGTCAAGCTGAACAACGGCGCCGTCGTCTCCAAGAACGGCACCGACGGCAACGTGTTCTACGCGCCGATCGCCTCGTACGACGGCCGCAACACGGCGGTGTTCGTCGCCGACGAATGGCGCATCAACGACCGCATCAAGGTCGACGCGGGCATGCGCCACGAGCAGCAGCACATCTCCGGCTCGATCTCGAACCTGGCATCCGGCGACACGGACAACAACGCGCTGACCGTCTACAACAACGGCACGTCGCAGCCGACGGGCAGCTACACGGGCCTGTCGCGCGACGACACCGCGAATTCGTTCACCGCCGGCGGCCTGTACAAGCTGACCAAGGATTCCAGCGTGTTCGTGCGCGCCAACCAGGGCCACACGTTCATCTACTTCGACGACCTGCGCAACGCCGGCACGCAGGATGTCGTGAACGACCGCAACCGCGTCCCGACGCCGAAAGTCACGCAGTACGAAATCGGCTACAAGACCGCGACGCCGCTGTACAGCGCCTACGTGAACGCGTTCTTCACGGACTTCGCTGGCATCTCGTTCCAGCAGATCACGACGTCGGGCGTGCTGTATTCGGTGAGCGGCTCGCACGGCAAGGGCGTGGAATTCGAACTGGCCGTGCGTCCGATCAAGGGCCTGCAACTGCAGCTGACGGGCGACTGGCAGGATTCGACGTACAAGGACAATCCGACCATCGCCGGCAACCAGGTGCAGCGCCAGCCGAAGTTCCAGTACCGCTTCTCGCCGAGCTACCGCCTGCCGGTGGGCGACTACGCGCTGCGCTTCTACGGCACCTACGCGCACATCGGCGCGCGCTGGGCGGACCAGCAGAACACCCAGTACCTGCCGTCGTATAACACGCTGGACCTGGGCATCCTCGCCGAGCTGTCGGACAAGCTGGAATTCCGCGTCACGGGCACCAACGTCAACAACTCGCTCGGTCTGACGGAAGGTAACTCGCGTCTCGTCGGCGCCAGCTCCGGCCCGATCAACGCCCGTCCGATCTTCGGCCGTGCGTGGGAGGCGTCGCTCACCTACCGCTTCTGATGTCCTGAACCACCTCTTCTTCTGCTGTACCCTCTTGGCGGGACCTCGGTCCCGCCCTTTTTATTGTCAGCGTTCGCAGGCGAAGCTCGCCGCGTCGTTCAATGACCCGGTCCCCTTGTAGCGCGCGATCGCCGGCCACGCGCAGATCGGCCGGCTGACGCCCGGGAACGCACGGCCGGTGGCCGTGAGATAAGCGGGCGCTTCATCCTTCTCCACCCATTTCACCAGTGCGCCCAGCCCGTCCATGTCGTCGAGCGCCTTGCCGCCGGCGCAATGGGCCATGCCGGGCACCATGAACAGGCGCGCGAAACCGTCGGCCGGCTTGCCGCTGGCCTCGCGCATGTCGGCGGCCATGCGCGCGTGCCAGCGCACCAGGTCGTCCGCGCTGAAGATCGGATCGGACCAGCCGTCGATCAGCATCAGCTTGCCGCCGCGGGCGGCGAACGTGCGGAAGTCGGTCGACGTGGCATCGGTCCAGGCTGCGGTGTCGCCGGTGGCACGCAGCAGGCGTTCCACGTCGGCCGCGCTGCCGGTGAGGCTGCCGCCGTCGATGGGCGGGTACGCGAAATACTGGGTCAGCGAACTGGCAACCAGGTCGCGCAGGAAGGTGTTCGTGCTGCCGTCCGGGTTCACGCTGCCCGTCTGCCAGCCCAGCCATTCGGGCGTGAACACGGTGCTGTCCCACGTCCACGGCGTGAAGCGCGGCTTGCCCGCGGCGTCGAGCGGTCCCTGGAAGGCACGCGCGATGGCATCGGCCTTGGCGGGCGCCAGGCAGGTGCCGGCGCGCTGGCCAGGCTTGCAGGCCAGCGCCTTCACGTCGAAATGGCAGGCCGCGTGATCGAAAATCATGCCGTCGCGCGCACCGTCGAGGGCATCGCACCGGTCCAGCAGCGCGCCGCGGATCAATTCCCCTTCGGCCGGCGTGACGAAGCGGGCGGCGGCGCCATTGGACGCGCGGTCGTAGGCCTTGCCGGTCGCGAACGACAGCACGGCGGCATCGCGCAGGTTGAAAGCCGGATTCGAGACCAGCACGCCGTCGAACAGGGTTGGGTAGCGCTGCGCCATCAGCATCCCTTCACGCCCGCCGTTCGAGCAGCCCATGAAATAGCTGCGTGCCGGCTCGTGTCCGCCCAACGTGGCGGTCAGCGCCTTCGCCTGCAGCGCCACCTTGCCGATGGCCGCGTAGGCGTAATTCAGCTTGGCCTGCTGGTCCCGCGCGAAGCTCGCATCGGCGCCGTGGGCAGCCACGTGGCCGGTATCGGTGCTGACCACGGCGAAGCCCTGCGCCAGCGCAGTCGGGCGACTCGATTGCGCATTGATGTTGCCGCCCAGGGCCGGGGCGACGAAGCCGTTCATGCCGCCACCGCCCTGGAAGAGCAGCCGGCCGTTCCAGTCGTCCGGCAGCCGCAATTCCATGCGGATCGCGTAGGGCTTGCCGTCGGCGCCCGTGCGGCGTTCGAAGTCGGCGGCGACCCGGCAGTGGCGCACGGGTGCGGTGTCGAGTGTCGCGCTCGTGATGCGCAGGTCGTCGTGGCGGTAGCCGGCGAGCGCTTCGCAGCGCGCGGCCAGGTCGTCCGCATGGGCCAGTCCGGGCAGCAGGACGGCGAACAGGATGGGGGTGATGCGCATGGGTCTCCTTGGTTGTGGTGTCATGGATCGTTGGCCAGGACGCGTTCGACCAGCTTGTCCAGCGTGGCGAACAGCCTGCGGCGCTCGGCGCCGGTCAGGACGGCGAGCACGCGGTCCTCGATCTCCCGCGTACGGTCGACGAGGTCGTCGAGCGCGCGCCGGCCCGCCGGCGCGATGTGGAGGACGTAGCGGCGCCGGTCGTCGGCCGCGCGCACGCGCGTGACCCAGCCGCGCCGCTCCAGATCGTCGATGACGGCCACGGCGGCCGTCTTGTCGATCCCGGTCACGCGGCAGATCTCGTTCTGGGAAATGCCCGGGTTGGAGGCGATTGTCGCCAGCGACGTAAACTGGCCCTCGCGCAATCCATGATCGTCCGTGGCGCGGCCGAAATCGCGCGCCAGCGCCAGGTTCACGCGGCGCAGGCGAAAGCCCAGCAGCTCGGCCATTGCGGCCCGGTTCAGCGCCATGAACGTCTCCAAAATAGTTTAATTATTAAACTATTTTAGCAACCAATCCGACGGTGGGCGATCAGAATTATCTGCGCGACAGTACCGCGGCCGCGGCCAGGACGACGAGCGCCGCCACCGCATACGGCGCACCGGCCGCGACGCCGTACAGCCAGGCCGCAACCAGGGGCCCCGCCGTCCGGGCGATGGCCTGCTGCGCCTGGTTCGCGCCCTGCACCTCGCCCTGCCGTTCCGCCGGCGCGGCATTGGCGATCAGCGCGCTCGCGGATGGCTGAAAGAGGCCATCGCCGAACGTGAAGACCGCGATCCCGGCCACGAGCAGCGGCACGGCGGCGTACACCGGCAGCAGCGCGACCAGCGCGAGGCCGAGCCCATTGATCGCGAGGCCGGCCGCCGCGACACGGCGCTCGCCGAAGCGCGCCTGCAGCCGCGGCGCGGCGAAGCCCTGGCTGACGATGTCCATCACGCCGACGCCCGCCAGCACCAGCCCGATACCGCCGGGCTGGAAGGCCAGCAAGTCCTTCAGGAGCACCGTCAGATTCGCCTGCAGCACCGTGCCGCCCAGCGCAAAGCAGAACACGACGGCGAACAACGGGCGCAGGCGCGGCTCGCGCAGCGCGCGCAGCAGCTGGCCTACCGCGTTGAACTGCCCCCAATGCAGGCGCGGGTTCGCCGCGCGTGCGGATGGCTTTCCGGCATGCCGAACCAGACCAGCGCACAATTGGCCAGCGCCACCGCGGCCGCGCCATACAGCGGCGCCGCCAGCGACACCTGTCCGAGGGCGCCGGCGAGGACCGGTCCCACCATGAAGCCAAGGCCGCCGGCGGCGCCGAGCATGCCGAACGCCGGGCCACGCTCCTCGGGATGGTGGGTATCGGCGACGTACGCATACAGCGCCGAGATGCTGCCGGCCGTCAGGCCGTCGATCACGCGGCCCAGCACGAGGACCCATAACGCCCCGCCGACACCGAACACGGCGAATCCCAGCGCGGAACCGCACAGCGACACGAGCATCACGGGCCGCCGCCCGAAGCGGTCGCTCAGCGCGCCCAGCACGGGCGCCGCGACGAACGAACAGAGCGCATACAGGGCAAGGATCAGCGACACCCACCAGGCGACGTCCGCTGCCGCGACGTAGCGCGCCACCGAAAACGGCAGCACGGGGATGATCAGGGTGAAGCCGGCGAAGTTGAAGAAGACGGAGACGGCGATGATGCCGGTGCGTCTCGTAAAAAGAGGGAAGAACGGGGATGACGATGCGTCCATGGACGGCTCCTTGATCGTCTGTCCGACCGGAGCAGTGCATCGACATGACGACCACACGGACGAACAGTCGGCGCCAACGGGCGCCAGTGTTCGTCGAGGGTTCGCATGCGCGGACGCATGAAACAGAGCTTTCGTTTCCGAAAGGACTCGGGCCTACCTATAACCGAGTCTGCCTTTTCCGACAGGGAGAGTCTAGCGTGGCCTGCCTTGCAGGGCAAGTCGCGCATCGTCGTTCAACCGGTCGACGCGCAATCGGCTCTTCGCTATTTACCAAGCGTCGTATAACGTACACCACCGGCCCGCTCTAATATCTCCTGGACATCCTGACGCTTTGCGAAAACGGCTTCGTCGAGGGGGGTGTGGTACTCCTTCTCGTTGACGGGAAATCCGGCCTTCAACGCGGCCTCGATCACGACAACGGAACTACGCTGGACCAGAATTTCCAGCAACGGCGCACCCGTCTTGTAAGTGCAGCGCGTATCGACCCGTCCCATCAACGCGGTCATTGCTGCGTCGACGCCCTCGTCCGGATTCTCGACATCGCGCACACGTCCATTGCGCTTCGGCGACGGCAGATCCAGCAACTCGTTTGCGGCCTGGCACATGGCTTCGCTGCTGCCACCGTTTGCCAGCAATTCGTCAGCCTGCTGCAGTATCGCACTCCGTCCCCGCGCAGGAACAGGCACGGGTTCTCCCACGATGGGCAGCGCCTTCAGATCCTCTTCCAGCCTGGACGCCCACAATGGGACCGTCTTGGTCGTGCGGCAATGTCCACCGCAGAATACTTGTTTGACTGGCGCCAGTAGTTCAGTGTGTATTTCGCAGAAATCGGCACCCGACAACCAATACTGTTTCGCCTTGCCATTCACGTAGACACTGACCCCGGCATGCGCGATTTCCGCTGAACAGGCAATACTTTCCGTGATCTGGAATGAGGCGTGGCGCGTCGGACCATCACGGCGCGCATATTGCTCGATGATCTTGCGCGCCGCGCCGGCGTCCACCGCGCGCATGTCAACGGATGAGTAGTCGCGGTCGCGCAGCAGCCATGCGTGCTCGCCTTCGATGAACAGGCCAAAGCGTGCGCCGAGGTCGTGTTGCACGAACACGGCCGCATCCACCCGAGTGAGCGGCACCTGCTGCAGGAAGTAGCGTATCTGCCAGCCGCGTTTGTCGATTGTTTTATATAGATTGAAGGTATCGTTCCAGCCCTGCCGGATCGGCGGCGCATCTGCCCGCTGCGCTGCAAACGTAAGGTCCCAGCCGGCAGGCACGTCCATGGCACGCGTTGTACCGGCCAAGCATCCCGCTACGGCCAGCAGCCATACTCCCCAGCCGCAGTTGCGCCTCATCGTGTTTGCTTTCCGAATGCGCTTGCAGCGGTGTCCATCTCGTTTGCGAGTACCTCGACCAGCTCGGCCGCCGGCAGCCTGCGCGATAACCCGACGCCCTGGCCGGCCCAGAGCGACATCAAGCCGGCCCGGCCGGATTTTCCGGCCGCTTGCCGAATAGGGGCGGTCAATGCGTTCTGGATCGGATAAGGCGGCACGACATGTTCGCAGGACCGCATCTGCTCCATGAATTCATTGACGATGCCACGAGCGTACCTGCCAGAAAAGGTACGGGTGAGCCGCGTGCTGTCGTCGGTTGCTTCCGCCAGCGCGTCGCGCCAGGGAGCAGGAATGGGGCATTCCGGGCATGACAGGAATGCCGTTCCCAGCTGCGCAGCCTGTGCGCCCAGCATCAAGGCCGCTGCAATACCTTTTCCGTTCATGATGCCGCCGGCGGCAATGACCGGCAATGAAATGGCCGATGCGATTTGCGGCACCAGGGCCATTAGCCCGATGGACGATTGCTCGAAGTCCTTGAGGAATGTTCCCCGATGTCCGCCGGCCTCACTGCCTTGTGCGCAAATAAAATCTGCCCCGACTGCCTCCCAGGCCCTGGCTTCCGCGACCGTGGTCGCGGTGCCGATGACACGGCAGCCGGCGCGCTTGAAACGCGCGACAACTTCCGCAGGCAAGACGCCGAACGTAAAACTGACGACAGGTGGCGCCGCGCTCAAGAGTGCATCGAGCTGACGAGAAAAGTCCTCGCAAAACTTCTCTGGCACCGGCGCCTGGCCGAGACCCAGGGCGTCGCGATAAGGTCGAAGCCGCGCTACGCTGCTGTTGATCGTCTCCGCATCCGGCCTCGGCTTGTCGAGGACGAAGAGATTGACGTTAAAGGGCTTGGCCGTGAGTAGCCTGATCTGCTTGACCGCTTCCACGATCGCCTCGGGCGAGAGCAAGGCTGCTGCGAACGATCCCAGCCCTCCGGCATTGCTTACCGCGGCTACAAGCTCAGCCGATGAAGCATTGTTCATCGGGCCAAGCACGATGGGTCGGGTAAGTCCGAGGCTGGTCATGAACGGCGTTGAAATGATTGGCATTTTCCTGGGGCGGCTGAGTTAGCAATTGACTGCACCGGACTCGCGCAGGCGCATGGCCGGCGCCTTCGACATCGACGTGAAGCCGTACATTCTGTTCCATCTGGACAGGCATGGATGCTGTTCAGGGCGATGGTGATCGACGTAGCGATGGAATGCATTCGACTCAGCATAGCATTTTACCAAGTAGGAAAATGCACGGACTGTCACGACCGACCGGACCGCCCTGGTGAGAATCATTTAACGGCAGTGCCCACGTTAATGAAAGGCATCGCACCACCGGACACGCCCGGCAACTTGCCATCCCACTTCTCGATGGCCAGGCGCTGGTTCTCCATTTCGCGCAGGCGAATCAGTTCCGGCGTCACCTGCTGGCGCTGCACGGCCAGCGATTCGGCTTCGGCCTTGGCCTGGGCAACGCGCTGTTTCGCTTCCACCTCGATGCGCTGCAGGTCGCGTTCCGCCTTCAGCTTCAACTGCTCGGCCGTCGTCTTCGCTTCGATCGCGTCGTTGAACGAGCGCGAAAAATTAAAATTCACGATCGAGAACTCGTCCACCACGATGCCGTGGCGCGCCAGCCGTTCGTGCAGCTGGGCGACGATCTGGTCGCGCACGTCGGTGCGCTTGGCGATGAGTTCCTCGGCCGTGAAGCGCGCCGTGACGGCCTTCACCGCTTCCTGCACGGCCGGGAGGATGATGCGCTGGCCCGGCTCGTTGCCCAGGTCGCGGAACACCGTCATGGCCGCCTCCGGCTTCACGTGGTAGTTCAGCGCCACGCGGGTGTGCACGGTCTGCAGGTCGCGCGAGGCGGCGTCGCCGTCGCCTTCGCCCTTCTGGATCGAGACATTGACGAGGTTGAGCGTTTGCGCGATCGGCACGCGGAAGTGGATACCTTCGCTCAGCACCTGGTCGCTCGGGCTGCCGAACGTCGTCATCACGCCGCGATGGCCCGCCGGCACCGTCCCGAACGGTGCCAGCGCGAACAGCAGGATCAGCACGACGACGGCGATGACGAGCTTCACGCCCGCATTCAATGACACTCGATTCATTTTGCGTCCCTTTCAGTTTTGGTTGTTGACGACCAACCCAGTGTAAAGCTGTCGGGCAAGCAAAAGAATCAGAAATATCGGAAGCGAGACTGCGGGAAAGCCGAACCGCTCGTCAACGCCCTTGCGCGACCAGTTCGCGCGTCCGCTTCAAGGTCGACAGCAAGGCGCTCTTGTACCCTTTGTCGCTGTCCATCCACGCCTGCTCCGCCTGCTCCTCGGGACCGCCCGGCACCTTGCCGCGCAAGCCCGTGTAGCAGTAAAACTTCAGGTACAGCGCGCCCGTCTCGTCCTCGAACAGCTCGTTGACGATGACGCCTTCGCGCGGGCCGCTCGCCTGGAAGAACGAGACCTTGTGCTCCGGCTCGAAGACGATGATCTCGCGCAGGTCGTTGCCGCCGATGGTGGCCTCGCGCACGACGTGCGTCGCGCTCTCTTCCACGACGTCGCAGCGGGTGCACAGGCCGGGCGGCAGGAACTGGCGGGCGTCGCGGGCTTTCAGTACGAGGCCGCGCCAGGCTTGTTCGCGGGTCAGCGGGATCTCTCCTTCCGGGTTGACGGGGACGGTGGCGGTCGAATGGATCATGATGGTTCTCCTTGGGGTTCAGGCCGCGGCGATGGCAGCGGCGAATGCGCGATAGGTGCGCAGCGGACGTCCCAGCAGCGCGGTCAGGCGGTCGACATCTCCGGCCTCCGGCACCATGCCGTCGGCGAGAAAGCGCTCGCTCATCAGGCGCATGTCGTACGCCATCCAGGCCGGCATGAACTGGCGCAGGTTCCGTTCGAAGCCCGCCGTATCGTCGCCGCCGTACGCGATCGGGCGTCCCAGCACGTCGGACCAGATGGCGGCGACGTCGCTGCCCGTCAGCGTGTCCGGGCCGACGAGATTGATGCGCTCGAGCGGCAGCGGCTGCGCCGCATCGTGGCGGCGGACCAGTTCGATGGCGGCCACCTCGGCGATGTCGCGCGCATCGACCATCGCCAGGCCCCTGGCGCCGACCGGCATCGGATACACGCCATAGCCGAGCACCACGTCCTTGATCGTGACGTCGTTGTCGATGAAATAGGCCGGGCGCAGGATGGTGGCGGCGAAGCCCATCTGCTCGATCATGCGCTCGACGCCGAACTTGCCCGCGAAGTGCGGCACGTTCACGTACACGTCGCTGTGGATGACGGACAGGTACACCACCCGCTGCACGCCCGCCTCGCGGGCGACGTTGAGCGTGACGAGCGCCTGCGTGAATTCGTCGGGCACGACGGCATTCAGCAGGAACAGCGTCGACACGCCGTCGAACGCGCGGCGCAGCGCATCCACGTCGAGCAGGTCGCCCTGGACGACGTCGACGCCCGCCGGAAAGTCCGCCTTGGCGGGATTGCGGACGAGTGCGCGCACGGGGGCGCCGCGCTGCACTAGCTGGTGGACGACATGGTGGCCGATGTTGCCGGTGGCGCCGGTGACGAGAATGGTCATGATGTGTGCTCCTGGTTGGGTGTGAAAGATGTCGGTTGACGCTTCACATCGTAGACATCCCACAGGCGGACCGATAGACGGTAATATTGGACATACTGTCTCACAGGTGGAACACATGGATTTGCTCGCCCTTGCCGATTTCAACCTCGTCGCCCGCCACGGCGGCTTCGGCCGCGCCGCCCGCGAGACGGGCCGGCCGAAGGCGACCCTGTCGCGCCGCGTGGCGGAACTGGAAGCGGATCTGGGACTGCGCCTGTTCGAACGGGGCGCGCGCCTGCTGAAGCTCACGCAGGAAGGCCGCGCGCTGTACGAGCGCACGGGGGCGCTGCTCGCGGAGATCGACGAGACGGCGGCCGCCCTCGCCTCCGGTGGCGACCGGCCGCGCGGCCGGCTGCGCATCAGCGCCCCGCTGCTGTTCTCGCAGACGGCCATGGGCACGCTGGCCGCCGGGTTCGCGCGGGCGTATCCCGATGTGCGCCTGGAGGTGACGACGGAAGACCGGCCCGTGGACATGGTCGAGGAAGGCTACGACCTCGTCATCCGCGTCAATCCCGATCCGGACGAAAGCCTCGTGGGCCGCATCTTCCTGCGCGACCGGCTCGTCGTCGTGGCAGCGCCGGAATTCGAGCGGCCGCTGGATGGGACGCCCGTACCCGCCGTCGTGCGGCCCGTGGGCGACCAGGCCGCGTGGCGGGTCGCGGGACAGCCGGACATCGCCATCGATCCGGTGTTGCGCCTGTCGTCGCTCGTGATGGTGCGCGATGCGGTGCGGGCTTGTGTCGGCGCGGGCTGCCTGCCCGCGTCGGTCGTCAGCCACGATCTCGCGTCGGGGCGGCTCGTGCGCTGGGGCGACGTGGCCGGGCCGGAAATCGCGTTGTGGGCGCTGTACCCGTCGCGCCGGCTGCTCAGTGCGCGCGTGTCGGCGTTCCTCGACTATCTAAAAGCGGCGTTTCCGAGGGGGACGCCGGACGAGCTCGCGGCCTATCTCGCGCCGTGATCAGGGCGCCGAACTGAGAAGCCGGGGGGCCACGCCTTCGTTCGTCATGACCACGGGCCGGATCGTGCCGTCGTCGTTGAAATAGAGCCGGTCGACCGCGAGCTCGCGGTGGTTGCCGTCGGTCTCGCCCAGCGGGCGGCGGTGATAGGCGATGTACCACTCGTCGGTGCCGGGCACGTTGACGATCGAATGGTGACCGGCGCCGCGCGCGATGCGGCCGTCCTGCGCGAGGATCGTGCCGATGCGTTTAAAAGGGCCGAACGGCGTCGGGCCCATCGCGTACGCGACCCGGTAATCCGGTCCCGTCCAGTCCCCTTCCGACCACATGAAGTAGTACACGCCACGGCGCTTGGCCATGAACGGGCCTTCCACGTAGTCCGGGTCCGGCGTGATTTCCTTGAACGTCGTCCCGTCCGGGAACGGCACGACGCCCAGCAGGTCCGGCGCCAGCTTGACCACGTTGGCGTGCCTCCAGCCGCCGTAGACCATGTAGACCTGGCCATCGTCGTCCTTGAACACCATCTGGTCGATCGGCTGGGCGCCATTGTGGATCCGGCCGATCAGCGGCTTGCCGAGCGCATCCCGGAACGGGCCGTCGGGCCGGTCGCCGACGGCCACGCCAATACCCCCCAGCTGGTCGTTGCCCTTGATGTCGTTCGCGCCGAAGAACAGGTAGTACTTGCCGCCGTGCGCGATGGCCGACGGCGCCCACACCGCGTATGCGGCCCAGGCCACGTCGGCGACGTCGAGCACGCGCTCGTGCCGCGTCCAGTGCACGAGGTCGCGCGACGAAAATGCGTCGAGAAAGGTCTGCTTCAGGAACGGCGCCCAGATCAGGTCGGAGCGGGCGCGCATGCGCTGCTGGGCCGGCGTGAACACCGATGGCCTGGCCGGCTTGCCGGCATCGGCGGAATAGGTCGGATAGATCCAGTACGTGTCGCCATCGATGCGGATTTCCGGATCGGCATACCAGCCGTTGACGATCGGATTGGCCGCCTGCGCATTCAGGGCGACGGCGGCGGCCACGGCCAGCAAGGCGCGTTTCATCGTGCGAGCGTGAACCGGAACGTGGGTTCGATGCCGCGCGCGTGCAACACGCGCACGATGTCTTCCAGCGTCGCGTCTTTCAGCAGCAGGCCGTCGGCGGTGGGAGGCGGCGGCGGCGCAACGACAGGCACCGCAGGGGCCTCGAGCCGCGCCAGCGCGTCGCGGAACTGGCCAGGCGCGATGCTGTCCAGGCCTTCCAGGAACGCGACCTGCCCCGCCGCCGGCGGCGCCATGTCGAGCCCGGACTCGTCCGCGAACGACGCGCCCATGCCCGGATGGATGAACGCGGCCCACGTCCCCGCCGCCGTGTTCGGGCACGGCGGCAGTTCGACGGGCTGGCCGATGGTGTCGGCGGGCGGCAGCGTGTCCGGCCACAAGCGGCCCAGGCCGGCGACGAAGCGGCGCGCATCCGCGACCGGCACGGGTGCGGCCAGCGACAGCCACAGCATGAAGCCGCCCGCGCTGGCGACGCTCACCGCCGGGGCCGGAAAACCGAAGTCGGCCTGCAGGCCGTTCGCGACGGTGCACAGGCGGTCCCAGTGCCGGGCGTCCTCGCCGGGCGCCTTGCGGAACGGGATCGCGATCGCGCGCGTCACACCCGCGGCGGAGACGAGATCCGCGGCCGGGCCGGGACCGGCCTGCGCGGCCGGGCTGTCCGGCAGCAGGTACAGGCGCTTCAATTCAGAGAGCAGTTTATCCATGCCCGCGATTGTGACACACGATCAGAAGCCCATCTTGAACTTGGCCTGCAGGCCCGAGTTGTTGGTCTCGCTGCCCCACTTCTTCGCGCTGTTGCCGTACTGCTCGTAGCCCGCGGCCACGGTCGCCTTCTCGTTCACCTTGTAACGCGCGCCCATGCCGACGTACGCGCCCACGTCGGTGTCCGACACGGTGTTGCGGAGCGTCTTGTCGTGGGCCACACGGTCGCTGACGGCGACGCCCAGCTTGCCGTAGGCTTCGAGCTGGTCGTTGACGGGCACGTTCAGCCGCGCCGCCAGGTAGCTGTTGGATCCCTTGGTGCCGAGCGCCCCGTTCACCTCGTCCGGGCGGGCGTAATCGGCGAAGTGAAAGCCGCGCGTGAACAGGTTCGCATAGCCCGCCTCGATGGCGAAGTTCGGCGCCAGGTTCACGCCCGCGAACAGCTTGGGATCGGACACGTAGACGCCGAACGCGCTCTTGTCCTGGTAGCGCAGGCCACCTGTTTCCGCCGCATTGCCCATGTACGTGCGCGGGACGGGCTGGATCCTGGCGAACGATGGGGACGGCACGTGCGTGGCCGACAGGTCCTTCGGCGCCGCAGTATTGTCCAGCAATTGCGCCTGCGCGGCGCCGGCCAGCAACAGCCCGGCGGCCAATGCGATACGGATGGTGTTCATGCGTGTCCTTTGTGTCATGGATGCCACCCGATACGATAGCAGTCCGTGTTCAAAATCGCATCATCCGGCACGTAAGCGTCTGTAACCAAGTATGTATCACTGGCCAGCCAATCTGCCGCGCAACATGTCCAGCTGTCCCTTGAGCGCAGCGAGGTCGGACGGCGCGCACCCGGTCGCGCACAGCACGCCGTCGTAGATCGCGGCGGCTTCCTGCTCCATCGCGCGGCCGGCCGGGCTCAGGGCCACGACGACCTGCCGTTCGTCGGCGGCGGACCGGGTCCGGCTCACCAGGCCGGCCGCTTCCAGCCGCTTGAGCAGCGGCGTCAGGGTGGCCGAGTCCAGGAACAGCCGGGCGCCGATCTCGGACACCGTCTGCTCGTCCTTTTCCCACAACACCAGCATGACGAGGTATTGCGGGTAGGTCAGGTCCAGCTTGCGCAACAGCTTGCGGTACACCTTGTTCATCGCCAGACCGGTCGAGTACAGCGTGAAACACAACTGGTCGTCGAGCAGCGGGGTCCGCTTGCCTTGCCTGGTCGATGTATCGTTCGCTTCCATAGGCACCGTCCTCCACTTCAGTCATCACACCGCCGCTTCGTGCCCCTCGCGCGACACGACGCGGTTACGCCCGGCATCCTTGGCCTCGTACAGCAGGCGGTCGGCCACGTCGACCCAGGCCAGCGGATCGTTGCGCTCGGCCAGCGCCGGGTGGCCGACGTACAGGCCCATGCTGAGGGTGACGCGGCCGCCCGCGTTGCCCGCGTGGGGCAGGTCCAGGGCCGCCACGGCCGCGCGAATCTTGTCGGCCACCGCGTGGGCGCCGGCGAGATCGGTATCGGCCAGGATGACGGCGAATTCCTCGCCGCCGTAGCGCGCGGCCAGGTCGGCCGGCCGGCGTGCGCCGGATTCGATGGCGGCGGCGACCTTGCGCAGGCACTCGTCGCCGGCCGGGTGGCCGTACTGGTCGTTGTACTGCTTGAAGTGATCGACGTCGGCCATGATGAGGGCGAACAGCGCCCCGTTGCGGCGCGCGCGCTCGTATTCGCTCACGAGGCGGTCTTCGAACAGGCGGCGGTTGGCCAGGCCCGTCAGCGCGTCGCTGTCGGCCAGGCTCTGCAGCGACGCGTTGTGGCGCCTGAGCGAGACGCCCACGCGGCGCAGGTCGCGCTCGAGCCGCTCGCGGATGCGGATCTGGCGCACGAGGACCGCGCCGCCGCACGCCAGCAGGACCATCGCCGCCGCGCACAGCACGGCCGTCTGCATCGTGGTCCGGCGCCAGCCGGCGAAGATCTCTTCCGTGGCGAGGCCGCTGGCGACGAACAGCGGAAAGCCCTGCAGATGCCGGTAGCTGTACAGCCGCTCGATGTTGTCGATGCGCGGTGCCTCCACGACCGAGCCGACGTAGCCGTCGCGCTGGATCCGTTGCCAGATGCTGCCGTTGCGGATGTCCATGCCGACCTGGCTGTCGCGGAACGGCCGGCGGTAGATCAGCGTGCCGTTGTCGAGCGCGAGCAGGATGGTGCCTTGCTTCCCGACGTCGAAGCTGTCGTAGAAGCGCCCGAACCACGCAAGGTTCAGCGTGGCCAGCGCCACGCCCGCAAAGGTGCCGTCGGGTCCTTCGATGCGGCGCGACAGCGGCAGGATCCACGCGCCGGTGGAGCGGCTGCGCACGGGCACGCCCACGTGCGTCCCGCGCTCGCCGTGCAGCAGGTGGTACTGGAAGTACTCGCGGTCGAAATTATTGCCCTGCATGGGCCGCGGCAGCGACGACGTCAGCCACTTGCCGTCCGCCCCGTACACGAACAGGCCGTGCAGTTCGCCGACGTCGTGCGTGATCTCGCGCAGCCGTCCCGTCAGGCGCGCCGTGGCGGCGTCGCCCAGGCCGTCGTGCTCGACGCGCTCGACGATCTCGTCCAGCACGGCGTCGCCCAGCTTGATCGACGTCTCCGCATGCGACGCGAGCGCGCGCGCCATGTTGGCCGTGGCGACGCGGCTGTCCTCCTGGACGGCATGCCAGGCATGCCAGGCGCTCCAGCCCAGCAGAGCGGCCAGCAGCAGGCAAAAGCCGTCGAGCGCAGACAATCCATGGCCATCCTTGTCGGCGGCGCTGTGGTCGGCATTGTGCATATGACGGCATCCCCTCCGACTCCAGCTTATCCGCGTCCGCGGCCGCCGTCCACACGCGCACGAGCGGCGCCGCTAGATTTCCACCTGCGTCCCCAGCTCGATGACCCGATTGGTGGGAATGCGGTAGTAGTCGGCGGCGTCGCGGGCGTTGCGCTGCATCGCGACGAACAGGTGTTCGCGCCACGGCGCCATCCCCCCGCCCGGCGTCGAGATCACGGTCTGGCGCGCGACGAAGAACGAGGTCTGCATCATGTCGAAGGCCAGGCCGTGCGCCGCGCACTGGTCGAGGATGCCGGGGATGTCCGGCTCGTCCTTGAAGCCGAAGCGCACGTCGACCTGGTGGCAGCCGTGCCCGAGACCGGTGATGCGGATGCGCGACGCCGCGTCGACATACGGCTCGTCGGCGATGTGTACGGTGAGAAACACGACGCGCTCGTGCAGCACCTTGTTATGCAAGAGATTGTGCAGCATCGCATGGGGCACGCCATCGCTTTCGCCGCGCAGGAAGATGGCGGTACCGGCCACGCGCGCCGGCGGCCCGATAAACAGTGACTCAAGGAAAGCATCGAGCGGGATCGCATGCTTCTGCAGGTTCTCGAACATCTGCGCGCGGCCGCGGCGCCACGTCAGCATCAGCGTGAACAGCAGCACGCCCAGCGTGAGCGGGAACCAGCCGCCGTGCAGGATCTTGAGGACGTTCGCCGAGAAGAACGCCGCATCGATCGCGAAGAAGAAACCGGTCGCGCCCACGCACAGCAGCAGGTTCATGCGCCAGCGGTAGCGGATCACGAAGAACGTCAGGATGGTGGTCGCCAGCATCGTCGCCGTGACCGCGATGCCGTACGCGGACGCCAGCGCGTCGGAGGAGCCGAACCCGACGACGGCCAGCAGCACGGCGATCAGCTGCAGCCAGTTGATGACGGGCAGGTAGACCTGGCCGATCTCGCGCTCCGACGTGTGCACGGTGCGCATGCGCGGCAGGAAGCCGAGCGCGATCGCTTCCTTCGTCATCGAGAACGTGCCCGAAATCGTCGCCTGCGACGCGATCACGGTGGCGACGGTAGACAGCGCGACGAGCGGGTAGACGCTCCAGCTGCCCAGCTGCTGGAAGAACGGATTCGCGATGGCGTCCGGCCGCGCCAGCAGCAGCCCGCCCTGCCCGAGATAGTTCAGCGCCAGCGCGGGAAAGGCGACGAAGAACCACGCGAGCCGGATCGGCTTGCGGCCGAAATGGCCCATGTCGGCATACAGCGCCTCGGCACCCGTGAACGCCAGCACGATCGCGCCCAGCGCCAGGAAGGCGATGCCGCGGTTGTCGAGGAAGAAGCGCAGCGCGTGCCACGGGTTGAGCGCAACGAGGATGCCGGGACTGCGCACGATGTTCAGGACGCCCATCGCCGCCAGCGCCGCGAACCACACGAGCATGACGGGGCCGAACCAGCGGCCGATGCCGGCCGTGCCGTGGCGCTGCGCCGCGTACAGGCAGACGAGGATGACGATCGTCAGCGGCACGACGTAGGCTTCCAGTGCCGGGGCCGCGACCTCGAGGCCCTCGACGGCGGACAGCACCGAGATCGCGGGCGTGATCACGCTGTCGCCGTAGAACAGCGCCGCGCCGAACACGCCGATGAGCAGCAGCCCGAGGTGCATGCGGCGGCGGTCGCCCACGGCACCCAGTGCGAGCGCCAGCAGCGCCATGATGCCGCCCTCGCCGCGGTTGTCGGCGCGCAGCACGAGCGTCACGTACTTGAACGAGACGATGACGGACAGGCCCCAGAAGATCAGCGACACGACGCCGACCAGGTTGGCGGGCGTGAGCGGCAGTCCGTGCGCGGGATCGAAGACGGTCTTCAGCGAATACAGGGGACTCGTGCCGATGTCGCCGTACACGATGCCGATTGCGGCCAGCGCGAGGGCGGCCATGTTCTTGTTGTTCTCGTGCGTATCCAAACGGTTTCTCCAGCAATGTACTTGGTCCGTATCGTACTGGCGCGGGCGTAAAGATTTTGTAAAAAGGCGGCTGCGGACACCGCATAAACGAAGCCTTTATCCGGCGCGGGCGTCTTTTTAGAAAATTTTTATGCAGCGTTTCCTACACTCCTTCCATCGCCATCGCCATCGCAGTGCCTTTTACAACAACAAGGAAACGCACCACCATGAGAAAGACCGTCTTCATCCTTGCCGTGCTGGCCATACCGCTGCACGCGCAGGAAACGCTCCCCGCCGGCAGCGTCACGTTCGACGCGGCGCTCGCGTCCGACTACCGCTACCGCGGCATCTCGCAGACGCGCCTGCAGCCTGCACTGCAGGGCGGCGCCGACTGGACGCACGAACCGACCGGCCTGTACGCCGGCACGTGGCTGTCCACCATCAAGTGGACGAACGACGCGGGCGGCGGCGGCGACGTCGAGTGGGACCTGTATGCGGGCAAGCGCGGCCGATTGACGGAGGCCGTGAGCTACGACGTGGGCGTGCTCGGGTACGTGTATCCGGCCAATGGGCTCGACCGCGTACCCGGTTCCGCCGACGCGAACACGGCGGAGCTCTACGGCCAGCTCGGTGTCGGCCCCGCGTACGTGAAGTATTCGTCGGCGCTGACCAACCTGTTCGGGTTCGCCGACAGCCGCCGCAGCGGCTACCTGGACGTCGGCGCCAACGTCGACGCCGGCAACGGCTTCACGCTGAACCTCCACGCGGGACGCCAGGACGTGCGCGGCCACGACGCGGCCAGCTACACCGACTACAAGGCCGGCGTCACGAAGGACGCCGGTTTCGCCAGCGTGACGGCGGCCTTCGTCGGCACGAACGCCGGCGAGACGGCGTACGCGTCGCCCGCCAACGGCAAGTTCCTCGGCCGTAAGGCGCTCGTTGTCAGCGCCGCCAGGACTTTCTGATCAACAGATAACGAGGTCACCATGGATATCGTCTTCATCGGCGCCATCGCCCTGTTCGCCGTGCTGATCGCAGGCATGGCGCATGGCTGCGCCAAACTGGGAGAACGCAAATGACATTGTTCTACCTGATCGGCGGCATCGCGTCCGCCGCCCTGCTCTTTTACCTGCTGGTCGCCCTGTTCTGCGCGGAGGATTTGTGATGGACATGCATTCCCTCGCGCTGCTGGCGCTGTTCCTCGTCGTCCTGCTGACCATGTCGTGGCCGCTCGGCATCCTGCTGGCACGCGTGGCCGAAGGCGGCCGCGTGCGCGGCTTCGACTGGCTGCGCCGCGCCGAAGCCTTCCTCTACCGCCTGGCCGGCGTCGATGCCGGCACGGGAATGGACTGGAAGGCCTACACGTTCGCGCTGATCGCATTCAATGCGCTCGGCACGCTCGTCGTCTACGCGCTGCAACGCGTGCAGGCGTGGCTGCCCTTGAATCCGCAGGGCCTGACCAACGTCGGCCCGGATTCCGCTTTCAACACGGCCGTCAGCTTCGTCGCCAACACGAACTGGCAGGGCTATTCGGGCGAGCAGACCATGAGCTACCTGACGCAGATGCTGGCCCTCACGTGCCAGAACTTCTTCTCGGCCGCCACCGGCATCGCCGTCGTGTTCGCGCTGATCCGCGGCTTCTCGTCGAAGTCGGCGCGCGCCATCGGCAATTTCTGGGTCGACCTCGTACGCAGCACCCTGTACGTGCTGCTGCCGCTGTCGCTCGTGTTCGCCGTATTCCTGATGGGCCAGGGCGTGATCCAGAATTTCTCGGCGTACCGCGACGTGCACCTGCTCGAACCGCTCGCCACGACCGCCACGCAGACGATCGCGATGGGCCCCGTCGCGTCGCAGGAAGCCATCAAGATGCTGGGCACGAACGGCGGCGGCTTCTTCAACGCGAACTCGGCGCACCCGTACGAAAATCCGACCGCGCTGTCGAACCTGTTCCAGATGGTGTCGATCTTCCTGATCCCGGCCGGCCTGTGCTTCGCGTTCGGGCGGCTCGTCGGCGACCGCCGCCAGGGCTGGGCGATCCTCGCCGCGATGACGGTGCTGTTCGTCGCGATGACGGCCGGCGTGATGACGGCCGAGCACCAGGCGCCCCCGGGGTTCGCGGCGCTGGGCATCGAGGGCGCCAGCATGGAAGGGAAGGAAACGCGCTTCGGCATCGATGCCTCCGCGCTGTTCGCCGCCGTCACCACGGCCGCGTCGTGCGGCGCGGTCAACGCCATGCACGATTCGTTCACGCCGCTGGGCGGTGCCGTGCCGCTGCTCCTGATGCAGTTCGGCGAAGTGATCTTCGGCGGCGTGGGTTCGGGGCTGTACGGCATGCTGATCTTCGCGATCATGGCCGTGTTCATCGCCGGGCTGATGATCGGCCGCACACCCGAATATCTCGGCAAGAAGATCCAGGCGTACGAAATGAAGATGACGTCGATCGCCATCCTCGTCACGCCCGTCCTGGTCCTGGCCGGTACCGCCATCGCCGTGCTGACGGGCGCGGGCAAGGCCGGCGTCGCCAACCCCGGCGCGCACGGCTTCTCGGAAATCCTGTACGCGTTCAGCTCCGCCGCCAACAACAACGGCAGCGCGTTCGCGGGCCTGTCCGCCAACACGCCGTTCTACAACTGGATGCTGGCGATCGCGATGTGGTTCGGCCGCTTCGCAATGATCGTGCCCGTGCTGGCCATCGCCGGTTCGCTCGCGGCCAAGCAGCGCCTGCAGGCGACGGCCGGCACCATGCCCACGCACGGTCCGATGTTCGTCGGCCTCCTCATCGGCGTCGTCGTGCTGGTGGGGGTCCTCAACTACGTACCGGTGCTGGCCCTCGGCCCCGTCGTCGAGCACCTGCAACTGTTTGCCAAATAAAGGAGTGGCTATGTCCCAACTCGATTCCTCCATCGCCGCGCCGGTGAGTACGCCGGCCGGCAACCGCCTCTTCATGTTCGATTCGGCGCTCGTCGGGCCGGCCCTCATCGACGCGTTCCGCAAGCTGGGCGTGCGCACGCAGCTGCGCAGCCCCGTCATGTTCGTCGTGTACGTCGGCAGCATCGTCACGACCCTGCTGTACGTGCAGGCCCTGAGCGGCACGGGCGAAGCGCCGACCGGCTTCATCCTCGCCTGCGCCGTGTGGCTGTGGTTCACGGTGCTGTTCGCGAATTTCGCGGAAGCGCTGGCCGAAGGCCGCAGCAAGGCGCAGGCCGCGTCGCTACGCGGCCTGAAGGAAGCCGTGACGGCGAAGAAGCTCGCGATGCCGAAGCACGGCACCACCTGGCTGCCCTGCCCCGCCGGCGACCTGCGCAAGGGGAACCACATCCTGATCGAGGCGGGCGACGTCGTGCCCATCGACGGCGAGGTGGTCGAGGGCGTCGCGTCCGTGGACGAGAGCGCGATCACGGGCGAATCCGCACCCGTGATCCGCGAATCCGGCGGCGACTTTTCCGGCGTCACGGGCGGCACGCGCGTGCTGTCCGACTGGCTCGTCGTCAAGGTGACGGCGAACCCGGGCGAGACGTTCCTCGACCGCATGATCGCCATGGTGGAAGGCGCCAAGCGCAAGAAGACGCCCAACGAGATCGCGCTGACGATCCTGCTGGTGGCGCTCACCATCGTGTTCCTCGTCGTGACGGTGACCCTGCTGCCGTTCTCGCTGTACGCGGTGGAAGTGGCCAAGGCCGGCACGCCCGTCACGATCACCGTGCTGATCGCGCTGCTCGTGTGCCTGATCCCGACGACGATCGGTGGCCTGCTGTCGGCCATCGGCGTGGCCGGCATGAGCCGCATGATGCGCGCCAACGTGATCGCGACCTCGGGCCGCGCCGTGGAGGCGGCCGGCGACGTGGACGTCCTGTTGCTCGACAAGACGGGTACCATCACCCTGGGCAACCGTCAGGCCGCCGCGTTCCTGCCAGCGCAGGGCGTCGCCGAGCGCGACCTGGCCGACGTGGCGCAGCTCGCGTCGCTGGCCGACGAGACGCCGGAAGGCCGCAGCATCGTCGTCCTTGCCAAGCGCTTCGGCATCCGCGAGCGTGCGCTGGAAAGCCTGCACGCCGCGTTCGTGCCGTTCTCGGCACAGACCCGCATGAGCGGCGTGGACGTGGGCGAGCGCCGCATCCGCAAGGGCGCGTTCGACGCCGTGCGCCGCCACGTCGAGTCGCAGGGCGAGACCTTCCCCGCCGACGTCGTGCGCGCCGTGGAAGACGCGGCCCGCCGCGGCAGCACGCCGCTCGTCGTGGCCGAAGGCGGCAAGGTGCTGGGCGTCGTGGAGCTGAAGGACATCGTCAAGGGCGGCATCAAGGAACGCTTTGCGGAGCTGCGCCGCATGGGCATCAAGACCGTCATGATCACGGGCGACAACCGCCTGACGGCCGCCGCCATCGCCGCCGAGGCCGGGGTCGACGACTTCCTCGCCGAGGCGACGCCGGAGGACAAGCTTAAACTGATCCGGCAGTACCAGGCCGACGGCCGCATGGTGGCAATGACGGGCGACGGCACGAACGACGCCCCGGCCCTCGCGCAGGCCGACGTGGCCGTCGCGATGAACTCGGGTACGCAGGCCGCCCGCGAAGCCGGCAACATGGTGGACCTCGATTCGAATCCGACCAAGCTGCTGGAGATCGTCGAAATCGGCAAACAGATGCTCATGACGCGCGGCGCGCTGACGACGTTCTCGATCGCGAACGATGTCGCCAAGTACTTCGCCATCATCCCCGCCGCCTTCGTCGGCACCTATCCGCAGTTGAAGGCGCTCGACGTGATGCACCTCGCGAGCCCGGCGTCCGCGATCATGTCGGCGCTGATCTTCAACGCCCTGATCATCGTATTCCTCATTCCGCTCGCCCTCCGGGGCGTGCGCTTCCGCGCGATCGGCGCCACTGCCCTGCTGCGCCGCAACCTGCTCGTCTACGGTATTGGCGGCATTGCCCTGCCGTTCGCCGGCATCAAGCTGATCGACCTGCTGCTCGCGGCACTGCACTTCGCCTGACCTGGAGACCATCATGACATCATTGTTCCGTCCCACGTTCGTCCTGTTCGGCGCCCTGACCTTGCTGTGCGGCGTGCTGTACCCGGCCGCCGTCACCGGCATCGGCCGCGCCGCCTTCCCGCACCAGGCCGACGGCAGCCTGATCGAAGCGAACGGCAGGACCGTCGGCTCGGCGCTGATCGGCCAGCCGTTCGCGGCGCCCCGCTATTTCTGGGGCCGGCCGTCGGCGACCACGCCGATGCCCGGCAACGCGGCCGGTTCCGGCGGCTCCAACCTCGGCCCGACGAATCCCGCGCTGCTGGACGCCGTCAAGGCCCGCGTGGCCGCGCTGCGGGCCGCGGATCCCGACAACCGGGCGCCCATCCCCGCCGATCTCGTCACCGCCTCGGCCAGCGGACTCGATCCGGAGATCGGCGTGGCGGCCGCCGAGTACCAGGCCGCGCGTGTCGCCACCGCGCGCGGCCTGCCGGTGGCGCAGGTGCGCGCCCTCATCGACCGCTACCGGCAGGATACGATCCTCGGTGTCGTCGGCGAGCCGCGCGTGAACGTGCTGGCGCTGAACCTCGCACTGGACGGCAAGGCACCGTGACCGGCGACGATACACGGCGCGACCCGGATACGCTGCTGGCCCGGGTGCGCGAGGAAGAGCGGCGCGCCGCGCGCGGCCGGCTGCGCATCTATTTCGGCGCGTCGGCCGGCGTCGGCAAGACGTACGCGATGCTGTCGGCGGCGCGCCAGCTCGCGGCCGCGCGCGCGGTGCTGGTCGGCGTCGTCGAGACCCATGGCCGCGCCGAAACGGAAGCGCTGCTGGCCGGACTGGAGGTCCTGCCCCGGCGCCAGGTCGCCTACCGCGGCAAGGCACTGTCCGAGTTCGACATCGACGCCGCGCTGGCACGGCGCCCGGACCTGGTGCTCGTCGACGAGCTGGCCCACTCGAACGTGGCAGGCTCGCGCCATCCGAAGCGCTGGCAGGACGTCGAGGAATTGCTGGCCGCCGGCATCGACGTGTTCACGACGGTGAACGTGCAGCACCTGGACAGTCTGAACGACGTGGTCGGCGACATCACCGGCGTGCGCGTGTCCGAGACGGTGCCGGACGCCGTGTTCGACGCCGCCGACGAGGTCGTGCTGGTCGACCTGCCGGCGGACGAGCTGCTGGCCCGCCTGACACTCGGCAAGGTCTACCAGCCGGTGCAGGCCGAGCGGGCCGGCCGCAACTTTTTCCGCAAGGGGAACCTCATCGCGCTGCGCGAGCTGGCGCTGCGGCGGACGGCGGAGCGCATCGGCGACGACGTGCGCGCGTACCGTGTCGAGCAATCGATCGACACGGTATGGCGCACTGGCACAGCCTTCCTCGCCTGCGTCGGTCCCGGCCCCGGCGCGGAAGGCGTCGTGCGCAGTGCGGCGCGCCTGGCGGCCCAGCTGGGCGCCGACTGGCATGCCGTGTACGTCGAGACGCCATCCCTGCAGCGCCTCGACGCGGGCCGGCGCGCCCGTATCCTGGACGCCCTGAAGCTGGCGCGCGACCTCGGCGCCGTCACCGCCGTGCTGTCCGGCGACAGCGAAGAAGCCGCCGCGGTCGATTACGCGCGCAGCCACAACCTGGCGCGCATCGCACTGGGCCGCGGCGCCGCGCGCTGGCCGTGGCAAGCGACGTGTGCCCGGCGCATCGCGCGCCTCGCGCCGGACGTCGAACTGCTGGAAGTGGCCATGCCGCCAGCTTCCGCGGCACCGCCGATGCCGGTCGAGCGACGCAGGGCCACGCCGACGGACATCGCCGCGCACGGCACGGCGGTACTGTCGAGCGTCGGCATGGCACTGGCGTTGACGCCCACCGTCGGCCACCTGGACCTCGCCAATATCGCCATGCTGTTCCTGCTGGTCGTGCTGATGGTGGCGGTGCGCCTCGGCCGCGGCCCGTCCGTCACCGCGACCTGCGTCAGCGTCGCGTGCTTCGATTTCTTCTTCGTCCCGCCGCGCTTCACGTTCGCGATCTCGGACATACAGTACCTGGTGGCGTTCGGCGTGATGCTGGCGGTCGGCCTGATCACGGGCCAGCTCACGGCCGGCCTGCGCTTCCAGGCGCACGTGGCCGCGCGGCGCGAAAGCCGCACGCGCGCGCTGTACGAATTCGCCCGCGCGCTGTCCGGCGTGCTGCAGACGGAGCAGATCCAGGAAGCGACGCGCGACGCGATCGGGCGCACGTTCGGCGCGCGCACCGTATTGCTGCTGCCGGACGCGGACGGGCGCGTCTGCCCGGCCGGGAGCGACGACGGCGGCGCCGTCGACACGGGCATCGCGCAATGGGCGTACGACCACGGCGCCGCCGCGGGCATGGGCACGGACACGCTGCCCGGCAGTTCCTTGTTCTACATGCCACTGGTCGCGCCGATGCGCACGCGCGGGGTACTCGCCATCGAGGCGGCGCCGGACTGGCTGACGGCGCCGGAACAGCGCCAGCAGCTCGACACGTTTGCGGCGCTGGCCGCCATCGCGCTCGAGCGGGTGCACTACATCGAGGTGGCGCAGGATGCCCTCGTCCGCATCGAATCGGAGCGGCTGCGCAATTCGCTGCTGGCCGCGCTGTCGCACGATCTGCGCACGCCGCTGACGTCGCTGATGGCGCAGGCCGAGGCGCTGGCGGATTCCGCGCCGCCGCTGGCGCCGAACCAGCGCGCGATGGCGGACGCGCTGCGCGACGAGACGGTGCGCATGGGCCGGCTCGTGACGAACCTGCTCGACATGGCCCGCATCGAGAGCGGCGAGGTCAAGCTGAGGCTCCAGTGGCAACCGGTCGAGGAAGTCATCGGCAGTGCCCTGGCGGCGAGCCGCGGCGCGCTGGCCGGCCACGTGGTCGCGACCCGGGTGCCGGCGGACCTGCCGCTCGTGCAGTACGACGCGGTGCTGGTCGAACGGGTGCTGTCCAACCTGCTGGAAAACGCTGGCAAGTACACGCCGCCCGGCAGCACGGTGACCGTCGCGGCGGCGCAGCACGGACAGTGGCTGAACGTGGCCGTGACGGACGACGGCCCCGGCCTGCCGTCCGGCCAGGAGGAAGCCGTGTTCGAGAAGTTCACGCGCGGCGAGCGGGAATCGGCCAAGCCCGGCGTGGGCCTCGGCCTCGCCATCTGCCGTGCGATCGTCGGCGCGCACGGCGGCACCATCCGCGCGGCCAACCGCCCGGGCGGCGGCGCCGCGTTCACGTTCACCCTGCCGCTGGGGACGCCGCCGCCACCGCCGCCGGAGGATGACATTGAGATCGATGATGCGTGATTTCACCGGTATCGCCCTGCTCGTCGAGGACGAGCCCCACATCCGCCGTTTCGTGCGCGGCGCGCTGGAACGGGAAGGATGGCAGGTGCACGAGGCCGAGACGGTCGAGCGCGGCCTGACGGAGGCGGGCACGCGCAAGCCGGACGTCGTCATCCTCGATCTCGGCCTGCCCGACGGCGACGGCGCCGACTTCATCGCCGACCTGCGCACATGGTCCGCCGTGCCGGTGATCGTGCTGTCGGCGCGTGTCGACGAGGACGAAAAGATCCGTGCGCTCGACCGCGGCGCGGACGACTACCTGACGAAACCGTTCGGCGTGGGCGAATTGCTGGCGCGGGTGCGGGCGTCGCAGCGTCGTCAGCGCGGGCCGGCGACGGGCGGCGACGGCAAGGTGCGCTTCGGCGACGTCGTCGTGGACGTGCACAACCGCCGGGTGACGAAAGGGGGCGGCACCGTGCGGCTCACGCCGACGGAACATCGGCTGCTCGCGGTCCTTGTCGCCAATGCCGGCAAGGTGATGACGACGCCCCAGCTGCTGCGCAGCGTATGGGGGCCGCACCAGTCCGACCATGCGCACTACCTGCGCATCTACATGGGCCACCTGCGCCAGAAGCTGGAAGACAATCCGGCCCAACCCCGGTACCTGGTCACCGAGACGGGTGTGGGCTACCGGTTCCAGCTGCCGTGATACCCGGCCCGACGACGAGCACCGACGCCGTGTCGCGCCCCGCGTGCTTGGACCGGTACAACCCGTCGTCCGCCGCATGGGCCAGCGCCGCCTGTTCCGGCCGCGCGCTCCACGCAATGCCGATGCTGCTCGTGACCGCCAGCGTATGCCCGTCCACCGTAAATGGCGCGCGGATCGCGTCGAGCAGCTTGGCCGCCACGCGCTCGCATTCCAGCGGCGAGCCGATCTGCTCCAGCACGACGACGAATTCGTCGCCGGCCAGCCGTGCCACCGTGTCCGTGGCGCGCACCGTGGCGCCGAGGCGGCGCGCGAACTCGCGCAGCACGGCGTCGCCCGTCGCGTGGCCGAGGCTGTCGTTGATGTGCTTGAAGTGGTCGACGGCGAGGTAGGCCAGCGCCAGCGGCGTGGCGCCGCGGCGGGCACGCGCGATGGCCTGTACGAGACGCTCCTCGTAGCTGCGCCGGTTCGGCAGGCCGGTCAGGTGGTCGGAGTGGGCGAGCGCATGCAACTGGCGCTCGTATTCACGCGCGGACGTCGCATCCGTCGACAGCACGTAGATGCCCTGCACGATGCCGTCGCGCAGGTGCGGCAGATAGGTCGAGCTCACCACGCGCGTGCGACCGCGGCGCCGTTCCTCGATCTCCAGGTGCGACGCGTGACCGGCCAGGCAGCGCTCGAGCGCCTCGCGGCGCGGTGCGTAGAAGGCCTCGCCCATCGCCTCGAGCACGGTCTTGCCGATCATGTCGGCCGTCTTCACGCCGAACCATTCGCGATAGCGCTCGTTGGCGAAGCGGTAGCGCATGTCCGTGTCGACGTAGGCGATCAGCGCGGGCACGTTGTCAGCGATGGTGCGCAGCCATTCGCCGCTCTCGGCCAGGCGCGCGCGCGACGCGTCGAGTTCCGTCACGTCCTTCATCGCGACGACGGCGCCCAGCGGCTCGCCGGCCGTGCCGTGCAGCGCGCGGCCGCTCGCCAGCAGGCGGCGCGGCGCCTCGCCCGCCACGTGGATCGTCATGCCCGCATCCTGCACGCGCTCGCCGCGCAGCGCGCGCACGAGCGGGATCTGCTCCGGCGCCAGCGGCGTCAGGCCATCCTCGCCATATAAATCGTAGTGCGCGGGCCAGTCGGCCTGCGGCAGCGCGCTGTCCGCGTCGAGGCCGTGGAAGGCGCGCGCCGCGCGGTTGAACAGCATCAGGTGGCCGTCGGCGTCGCACGCGACCACGCCCACGTCGACTGTTTCCAGCACGGCGTCCAGCAGTTCCTGCTTCTGGCGCAGGGCCTGCTCGGCCGTCTCGCGCAGGCGCATCGTCAGTTCGAGCGTGGCGTTCTTGTCCTGCAGTTCGCGCGTGCGCGCGGCGACCAGCACGTCGCGGTTCAATTCGTCCTGCACCAGCTGCGCGAGGTCGCACAGCATGCGCCGGTCGGCGTCGCCGAACGTGCGCGGGGCCGTGTCGATGATGCACAGCGTGCCGAGCGGCTGGCCGTCGACGCTGTGCAGCGGCTGGCCCGCATAAAAGCGGATGCCCGGCGCGCCCGTCACGTGCGGATGCGCGACGAAGCGCTCGTCCAGCAAGGTGTCGGGCACGACCAGCATGTCGTCGAGGGCGATGGCGTGGCTGCAGAACGCGAGCGGGCGCGGCGTCTCGCGGTACTCGAGGCCGGCGTGCGACTTGAACCACTGGCGCTCGCGGTCGACGAGCGACACGAGCGCGATGGGGACGTTGAATGCGGCGAGTGCAAGGCGGGTGAACCGGTCGAACCGGTCTTCGCGGGGGGTATCGAGCAGCCCCAGGGCGTACAAGGCCTGGAGGCGCGCTTCTTCTGCGAGATCTTGTTGACTGAGCATGAGCATCCTTGCCTGGACGGTGGGGAGCACCGGCGCCGCAACCGTTGCATTACGGTGACACCCCATGCCGTTGTAAAACTTTGAAAACATTTTACTGTGAAATAATTGATGAGAATTCAGCTTTTATGCGAAAACCATGCTGGCTGCTGCGCAAATGACACACTGCATTGCCAGATCGATCACTTTGTGTGTGTGACCTAACCGAACGGTCGCGCCGCGGACCGTAAGGTAGGGGCTTTGCCCCGACAAGGACGGCCATGGACGCTTACCGGCAGTACCCCATCCGCCTGCGCATCAACGGCCAGGACCGCGCATTCGACGTGGAATCCACGGTGACGCTGCTCGACCTGCTGCGCGAACGCGCCGGTCTCACCGGCACCAAGAAAGGCTGCGACCACGGCCAGTGCGGCGCCTGTACGGTGCTGCTGGACGGCCGCCGCGTCAACGCCTGCCTCACCCTCGCAGTCATGCAGAACGGCCACGACATCACGACGATCGAGGGCCTGGCCGACGGCGCGACACTGCACCCGCTGCAGCAGGCCTTCATCGACCACGACGCCTTCCAGTGCGGCTACTGCACGCCGGGCCAGATCTGTTCCGCGGCCGGCCTCGTGGCCGAGGGTCAGGCGCAGACGGCCGACGACGTGCGCGAGCTGATGAGCGGGAACCTGTGCCGCTGCGGCGCCTATCCGCAGATCGCGCAGGCCGTGTGCGCCGTGATGGGGATAGCGAAATGAATCCATTCGACTTCCAGCAGCCCGCCGACGTGGACGCCGCGCTGGCCGCCCTTGCCGCGCCGGGCGCACGTCCGATCGCCGGCGGCACCAACCTGCTCGACCTGATGAAGGAAAACGTGATGAAGCCCTCGGGCCTCGTCGACATCAACGCCATCGCGGGCCTCGACACGATCGAGGAAGACGGCGCGGGCCTGCGCCTGGGCGCCCTCGCCCGCAACGCGGACACGGCCTATCACCCGCTCGTGCAGACGCGCTATCCGCTGCTGGCCGCCGCGATCCTGGCCGGCGCGTCACCCCAGCTGCGCAACATGGCGACGAACGGCGGCAACCTGCTGCAGCGCACGCGCTGCGTCTATTTCTACGACGTGGGCACGCCGTGCAACAAGCGCGAGCCGGGCACGGGCTGTCCCGCCAAGGCCGGCCTCAACCGCCAGCTCGCGATCCTCGGCACGAGCGCGCAGTGCATCGCCACGCATCCATCCGACATGTGCGTAGCCCTGCGCGCGCTCGACGCGACCGTGCACGTGTGCGCCGCGAACGGCGAACGTGCGATTCCGTTCGCCGACTTCCACCGCCTGCCGGGCGACACGCCGGACGTGGACAGCACCCTGCAGCCCGGCGAACTGATCACGCATATTTCCCTGCCCGACGCGCACCGCTTCGCGCAGCGCTTCGACTACGTGAAGGTGCGCGACCGGCTGTCGTACGCGTTCGCGCTCGTGTCGGTGGCCGCCGCGCTCGACCTCGCCGCGGACGGCACCGTGCGCGCGGCGCGCATCGCGCTGGGCGGCGTCGCGCACAAGCCGTGGCGGGTCGAGGAAGCGGAAGAACTGCTGGTGGGCCGGACCGCGGGCGAGACCGCGTTCGAACAGGCGGCCGAGCGCATCCTGCGCGGCGCGCGCGGCTACGGCCAGAACGATTTCAAGATACCGCTCGCGAAGAACGCCATCGTCCAGGCGTTGACGAATGCGACGCGCAAAGGAGACCCACGATGACCGACCTGATCCCCGACCTGCGCACCCCGACCGCCCCCGACGGCACCGGCCGCGTACACAGCGGCATGGCCGTGTCGCGCGTCGACGGCCGCGCCAAGGTGACGGGCACGGCCCATTACGCGGCCGAGATCCCGGCGCCCGACCTCGCGTACGGCGTGGTCGTCAGCGGCACCGTTGCGCGCGGCCGCATCAAGGCCATCGACAGCGATGCCGCCCGCGGCGTGCCCGGCGTGATCGACGTGCTCACGCACGAGAACCGGACTAAGATGCGCGGCAACGACCTCGCGTACAAGGACATGACGGCGCCCGGCGGCTCGCCGTTCCGTCCCCTGTTCTCGGACCGCGTGTTCTGGAGCGGCCAGCCGGTGGCGCTCGTCGTGGCCGAGACATTCGAGGCCGCGCGCCATGCGGCGAGCCTCGTGCGCGTCACGTACGACATCGAGGAACACGACACGAACCTGCTCGCGGCCTTGAACAAGGCCTACAAGCCGCGCCCGATGAAGGCCGGCTTCACACCGCCCGGCAGCAAGGGCGACGCGGACCAGGCGTTCGCCGCGGCGCCCGTCAAAATCGACGCCGAGTACTACAACGCCGTCGAGCACCACAACCCGATGGAGATGTTCGCGTCCACCGTCGTCTACGGCGAGGACGGGCACCTGACCATCTACGACAAGACCCAGAGTTCGCAGAACAGCCGCTGGTACGTGTCGCACGTGTTCGGGCTCTCCAAGAACAAGGTCACGGTGCGCAACCCGTACGTGGGCGGCGCGTTCGGCTCCGGCCTGCGTCCGCAATACCAGTTGCCGCTCGCCGTGATGGGCGCGTTGAAGCTGAAGCGCTCGGTGCGCGTCGTGCTCACGCGCCAGCAGATGTTCAGCTTCGGCCACCGGCCCGAGACGTGGCACCGGATCAAACTCGCGGCCGACAAGGACGGCAACCTGCAGGCGGTGTGGCACGAGGCGATCCAGGAGACGTCGCGCCTGGAGGACTACGTCGAGGTCGTCGTCAACTGGTCCGGGCAGCTGTACGCGTGCGAGAACATCCACCTCGGCTACCAGCTCGTCGAGCAGGACCGCGCGACGCCCATCGACATGCGCGCACCGGGTGCCGCGCACGGCTTGCACGCGCTGGAAGTGGCGATGGACGAACTGGCGTACACGCTGCGCATGGACCCGCTCGCGTTCCGCCTGAAGAACTACGCGGAGCACAACCACCTAGAGGACAAGCCGTTCTCCAGCAAGGAGCTGCGCCAGTGCTACCGGCTCGGCGCGGAGCGCTTCGGCTGGAAGGACCGTCCCATCGAGCCCCGCTCGATGCGCGACGGCGACGAGTTGATCGGCTGGGGCATGGCGACGGGCATCTGGGATTCGCTCGTGATGATCGCGCGCGTGTCGGCCGTGCTGCATGCGGACGGACGCCTCGTCGTGTCGAGCGCGGCGACCGACATCGGCACCGGCACGTACACCGTGATGGCGATGATCGCGGCCGAGCGCCTCGGCCTGCCGCTCGAAAAGGTGACATTCCAGCTGGGCGATTCCACTCTGCCGCTGGCGCCGGTGGAAGGCGGCTCGTCGCACGTCACGACGGTGGGCGGCGGCGTTGCCGGCGCCTGCGACAAGCTGAAGGCGTCGCTGCTCAAGCTCGCGCAGAAACAGCCTGCCTTCAAGGGCCTCAAGGTCAAGGACGTGGAATTCGCCGACGGCCGCATCCAGCCGCACGGGCAGCCGGACCAGGCCGTTTTGCTCACCGATCTGCTGGCGCAGGCGGGGCGCGAGCGCATCGAGGAAAAATACCTGATGACGCCGCAGATGCTCAAGCAGCGCAAGTTTTCCCGCGCCGTGCACTCGGCCGTGTTCGTCGAGGTGCGCGTGAACGAGCGGCTGGGCATGGTGCGCGTGACGCGGGCCGTGTCCGCCGTCGCGGCCGGCCGCATCATCAATGCGAAGACGGCGGCGAGCCAGGTCAGCGGCGCCGTCGTGTGGGGCATCAGCCAGGCGCTGCACGAGGAGACGTTCACGGACCATCGCCTCGGCCGCTTCATGAACCACAATTACGCCGAGTACCACGTGGCGGTCAACAAGGACATCCACGCCATCGACGTGATCTTCGCGGACGAGGAAGACCGCATCGTCAGCAAGCAGCTCGGCGCCAAGGGCGTCGGCGAGATCGGCATCGTGGGCGTCGCGGCAGCCGTCGCCAACGCCGTGTTCCACGCTACCGGCCAGCGCCTGCGCACGACGCCGATCACGCCCGACAAATTGCTGCTGGGTGAACGCGAAGTGCCGGTCAGCAAGTAAATATTTTCCACCCGGAATCTGAATCGTCGCGTCGGCAACACGAGGCAAACGAAAACTCACGAAAACTCATTTTTTGCTTGCCCTACAAAACGATATAAACCTATTCTTCTCGTTCACGGCTCAGCCGTGCAGAGTCTGCCCGGAATAACAACGGACGAGAAGACATGACGCATAACGACACGGGCAATGTCGAGGCGACCCTCGACGAAGTCTTGATCACGCACGAACTCGCACGCCGCCCGGCGCGTGCACCCGACCACCGTGCGGAAAGCCGCGCCCTCACGCTGCTCAGCCAGGAGCTCGTGACCCATCCTCACGGCGTATTGCAGCGCCTCGCCGAACTCGCGCTGCAGCTGTGCCGCGCCGGCACGGCCGGCGTCAGCATCCTCGAACAAGGCGCCAAGGGCGACGTGTTCCGCTGGCACGCGATGGCCGGCGCACACGCGGCCGCGCTGGGCGCCAAGGTGCCGCGCGCGAACAGCCCGTGCGGCGTCGTCATCGAACGCAATACGACGCTGCTGTTCGACGGGCCGGCACGCCGCTTCGCCCCGCTGCGCTGCGACGGTCCCGTCCTGCGCGAATGCCTGCTCGTGCCGTGGGCGCTCGACGACCAGCCGATCGGCACCGTCTGGGTCATCGCCCACGATCCCGAGCGGCGGTTCGATGCCGAGGATGCGCGCCTGCTGGCGGAACTGTCGTCCTTCGCGGCCGCTGCGCACCGGGTCGCGCACTCAGTCGAGAACGCGCTGGACAAAGCGCAGTCAGGAACCCAGGTCGACCGTCACCTCGCGACGCTGCACCATCACGTCGAAACGCGCACCGGCGGCACCGCAGGAGCCGCGCTGCTGACCAGTCCCGCCATCCTGCGTCCGCTGCTCGAACTGCACGTGGCACCGCCCGGCCAGGCCGACCTGCCCGCCGCGCTGGCCCCGGTGCTGAACCGGGCCTGCGCACTCGCCGGCGCCGCCTATGGCCGGATCGAACTGGCCGCCGGGCCGGACTCCGGGCGCGCCATCGTGGCCCAGCGTACGCACGGCGCCGCGGCCGGCTACCGCAACGACGTCGTGCCCGTCGCGCGCGCCGCTGCCACGGATGCGCCGTACGCACTGCCCCTGGCCGCCCACGACGGCACCGGGATGGGCACGCTGCGCCTCGCCCTCGCGCGGCCGCCGGCGGCGGACTGCACCGGGCTGCTCGACCTGCTTGCACGCACCGCGGCCGGCGCGATCGAACGCCACCGCAGCCATGCGGCACGGCGCGACGACGAGCGGCGCCAGGCCTTTCTGCTGCGCCTGAACGATGCCCTACGCCCGCTGGCCGACCCGCGCCGCATCCAGGAAGAAGCCGCGCGCGTGCTGCGCGACCATCTGTGCGTCGACCGGATCGGCTACGCGGCCGACTGCGGCGACGGCGAACACGTGATCGTCACCCATGCCGACGGCACGAGCGCGTCCGCGTTCGGCAGCAAGATGCGCTACGCCGACTACGGCCCCGGCCTGCTGGCCGCGCTGCGCATGGGCCGGCCCGTCGTGCGGCCGGACGTGCAGCACGATCCGGACCTGGACGACGCCGCGCGCGCGGCGCACGCCGTGCTGGGCGCGAACTCCGTGGCCGACGTGCCGCTCGTGAAGGACGGCCGCCTCGTCGCCATCCTGTTCGCGCACCACGGCCGGGCGCGTGCCTGGAGCGACGCCGACCTGGCCGTGATGCAGGAGACCGCCGAGCGCACCTGGGCCGCCGTCGAGCGCGCGCAGGCGCAGGCCGAGCGCGAGGCCGCGCACGTGGAGCTGATGCGCCAGTCGCGCTTCGTCGCGACGACGATGGATGCGCTGCCCGACTTCGTGTACGCGTTCGACCGCTCGCACCGCTTCGTCTACGTCAACCGCGCGATGGAAGAACTGTACGGGATGGCGGCCGGGGACCTCGTGGGCCGCGGCTTCGCCGACCTGGACTTCCCGTCCGACCTGGCCGCGCGCCTGGACGGCCACCTCGACACCATCTTCCGCACCGGCGTCACCATCCAGGACGAGGTGTATTTCACCAGCCCGACCGGCACGAGCGCCTATTTCCAGTTCCGCTGGGGTCCCGTGCTGGCGGAGGACGGGTCGGTCGAGCAGGTCGTGGGCGTCTCGCGCGACACGACGGGGCGGCGCATGCTGGAAGCGCGCCTGCGCGAGAGCGAGGAACGGGCGGCCTTCCTGCTGCGCCTGTCGGACGCGATGCGCTCGCTGGACGATGCCGACGCGATCGAGACGACGGCCACGCGCATGGTCGCCGCGCACCTGGGCGCGAGCCGCGTGCTGATCGGCGAATTCGAGGAAGACCGGATCCGTATCCGGCGCGACCACGTGGAAGGCGTCGCGTCGCTGGCCGGCATGTATCCGATGCCCGCGCTGGGCGTGCGCGCGCTCGCCGCGTTCGAGCGGGGCGAGCCCTTCGTCGTCGAGGACACGGCGCGCGACCCGCACATGGACAGCACCACGCGCGCCGGCTGGGTCAGCGTCGGCATCGCATCGCACGTCGGCATCGGCCTGTATTCCGGCGGGCGCGTCGCCGGCGTGTTCTGCGTGCAGCACGCGGCGCCGCGGCACTGGAACGCGGCCGAAGTGAACCTCGTGCGCGAAGCCGCCGAACGTACGTGGGCCGCGATCGAGCGCGTGCGCGCCGAACAGGCGCTGAAGGAAGCGGACCGGCGCAAGGACGAATTCCTCGCCACGCTGGCGCACGAGCTGCGCAACCCGCTTGCGCCGATCAGCAACGCGATCCAGCTGATGCGCCGCACCGACAACCGGGACGCGACGGACCGCCTCACCGGCATCGTCGAGCGCCAGGTACGGCAGATCGTCAAGCTCGTTGACGACCTGATGGAGATCGCGCGCATCACGCGCGGCAAGATCGAACTGGACCGGCGCGCACTGGCCCTGGCCGACATCGTGCGCGACGCCGTCGAAGCGAGCCGCCCGCAGGTCGAGCGCGCCGGCCACCTGCTCGACGTGACGGTGCCGGACGAATCCCTCGTCGTGGATGGCGATGCCGTGCGCCTCACGCAGGTGCTCACGAACCTGATCAACAACGCGGCCAAGTACACGGGCGCAGGCGGACGCCTCGAACTGCTCGCCCGGCGCGAAGGCCATGCCGTCGCGCTGCGGGTGCGCGACAACGGCCGCGGCATCCCGGCCGCCCAGCTGCCCCACGTATTCGACATGTTCGCGCAGCCGCACCTGGGCAACCGGGGCGACGGCGACGGCCTGGGCATCGGCCTGGCCATCGTGCGCAAGCTCGTCGAGATGCACGACGGGACCGTGGACGCCTACAGCGCGGGACCGGGCTGCGGCAGCGAATTCGTCGTGCGCCTGCCCCTGCTGCACGGCGCGGCGCCGGACGACGATACGGGTAGGGCGTGTACCGCGCTGGCCGGCCACCGCGTCCTCGTCGTCGACGACAATGCCGACGCGGCCGACACGCTGGCCCTGCTGCTGGACACGCACGGGGCACGGGCGCGGGCCGTGTACGGCGGTCCGGCCGCGCTGGCGGCGCTGCCGGGGTTCGCGCCCACCGTCGTGCTGCTCGACCTGGGCATGCCGGAAATGGACGGCTTCGACGTCGCGCGCGCCATCCGCGCCGAAGGCCATGCGCACGTGCGCAT